>ERZ772872.466-NODE-466-length-41762-cov-3.183255_pt1 | contig 41762 bp, 40 predicted proteins | sample MGYA00512132_ERZ772872 | MGnify/ENA primary metagenome ERZ772872 (study PRJEB29015, sample SAMEA2737724) | human gut metagenome | biome: human gut; feature: human-associated habitat; material: faeces | place: China | collected 2012 ...
CAAATTCTCCGCCTGAAGTTCCAGTTTGTCCGCAGAATAAGCTACACGGCCAAGTTTCGTAACACCGTCTACCAAAAGAGCTACCTCTTCTCCAAACTCTTCTTTGATATAATCCTCTCCAATCCGAGTATCTTCCACTACGTCATGAAGAAGAGCTGCGATAATTGTCTCCTTATCCATCTCAAGATCCGCAAGAATGATTGCTACCCAGAGCGGGTGGATAATATACGGTTCTCCCGACTTTCTCTTTTGGTCTCCATGCGCTTTTTTTGCCAGATTATATGCCTTCTCGATCTGAGTAACATCCGCAGACGGATGATACTTTTGAATACGGGCAATTAACATGCCATAAAGCTTATCCGGATCATCATAATCTGCCTCCTGTTTGATCCCGTGCCCATCTACCATCTGAAGTTTCCCTCTTGTGTCTTTTAGCAATGCTTCCGGAGCAATCTTGCCGTCCAGTGACTCATATGTTGTTTTATTCTCTGACATATTAACGCCTCCTTCCCTCTCTAGTCTCTCAAATGTATATCTTTTTCTATTTTCCAGGATATACAATAACTGAATCTATATCATATCCCTGTAATCTGTCACGTCCATGAAGTCCTGCCAGTTCCATTAAAAACACAGTCTTTACAACCTTTCCGCCAAGACCTTCAATCAAATGGATCATTGCCTCATTCGTTCCGCCTGTCGCGATCAGATCATCAATGATCACAACTCTCTGCCCTGGCTTGATCGCATCTTTGTGCATCTCGATAGTTGCTGTGCCATACTCTAATTCATACTCTGCAGAAACCGTCTCTCTTGGAAGCTTTCCTTTTTTACGAATCGGAATAAATGGCTTTTTCAGATTATATGCGATCGGTACCCCGAAAATAAATCCTCTGGATTCCGGTCCGACTACTACGTCAAAGTCAAGACCTTCTAATTTTTCCTGCATCAGATCAATTGCAAGATGCAGTCCTTCCGCGTCCTGTAATACACTTGTCACATCACGAAATATGATCCCCGGTTCTGGAAAATCCGGAATACTTACTACATAATCTTCTATCGGTTTCATAATTATTCTCTCCTTCTTCTCTTTCAAGGTAAAGTATATCTTTTAGTATAGCATTATTTGTTCCATTTTTCAAAAAAAATCTATCGATAATGAGTAATTACAATCTGAATTTGTCTTTCTCCCCGGAATTCATTGATTCCAGGGTAAAATGTAATGGACATTTTACCATTATTTCTTTCACACTGTTTTGCAAATTCCTGTGCATCATGAAAACAAATGGCTTCCATCCGGTTTCCCGCCGCATCGATTGCTGTTGCTTTTGCAACATTTTTATTTTTCCCGATAATCTTCACATGCTGCATGACGACGCCTCTTGCCGCAAAAACCGGTTTTGTATTACCTTTTCCAAATGGTTCCATGTATTCAAGTTCTTCTATAAACTGTTCTGTAATAGCAGCAAATGGCAGTTCCATATCGATCACTACTTTTTCTGTCAGCTCTTCTTCTGAAAGCGTACACTGATCATTTAGTCTTCTTTTGAATTTCTCAACATTTTCTTTATCAAGTGAAAGTCCTGCCGCCATCGGATGTCCGCCGAATTTTGTCAGAAGATCCCCACAGCCTGTCAGTTCTTCATACATGGAATAGCTTTCGATCGATCTTCCCGATCCTTTGACTCCATCTTCGGAATCCGTCAATACAAATACCGGACGATAGTAATTTTCTCTCACACGTCCAGCCACAAGGCCGGCAAGGCTTTCATGACAATCCGGCAGATAGATAACAAGCACCTTATCCCCCCGGATATCTGTCTGTTCCACTTTCGCCATTGCCTCATCTACAACGCGGTCTGTCATATCTCTACGGCTCTCATTCAATGCTTTCAGATCACCTGCCAGCATATCTGCCTCCCGCTCTGTCTTTGCCCGAAGCAGTGCCAGTGCTCTTTTTGCCGTATCCAGCTTACCACTGGCATTCAGACACGGAGCAAGAATAAATCCGATGTGATATGCCTGAATCTTTTTTCCCTCCAGCCCGATACACTGGATCAGGGCACGTAGTCCCAGATTAGAGGTCCTCTTTAGCATCTCAAGACCCTGCTTCACCAGAATTCGATTTTCCTCTGTCAGATCCATCACATCTGCCACTGTTGCAATTGCAACATTTTCCAAAAGATAATCCAGATCCGCCACGTCCTGACCATTTGCCTCACAGAGCGCCTCTACAAGCTTGTATGCAACCGCTGCACCACATAATCCTTTAAATGGATATTCACATCCTTCCTGCCTTGGGTCAACAACTGCATCTGCCGGCGGTAAAATATATCTTCTTCCCGCTTCATTTTCCTTGTACGGCACTTCATGATGGTCTGTTACGATGATCGTCATACCAAGCGCTTTTCCATACTCAATTTCTTTCGCTGCCGCAATTCCGTTATCGCAGGTAATGATCGTATCAATTCCATCTTCATGTGCCCGGTCGATCAGATGCTGATTTAATCCATATCCGTCTTTGATACGATCCGGGATGTCGCTGTCCACCTTTGCGCCAAGCTTTTCCAGACCTTCTAAAAGAATATATGTCGCATTGATCCCATCACAGTCATAGTCTCCAATGACACGGATTTTTTCCCGGTCCCTGATTTTTTCAGTCAGAATTTCCACCGCCTGTGGCATACCCTTCATCTGCATTCCATCGTAGAGTTCCGCAATTGTACCGTTCAGATATTGGTTGATTGCTTCATCTCCAATAACATCCCGGTTACGGATCAGACTGGCCAGTCTCGGACTAATATGAAATTTCTTACTGATAGCCTCAAAATCAGCACCTTTTCTTAAAAGTACCCAGCGTTCCATAATTTTCGTCTCTCCTGTTTTATCCAAATAAATATTTGCAAAGTAAATACTACACTTTCGACAGGAATCTCCAACATCATTTTATTTACTTTGCAAATATTTACTTTAAGAAAAGAACAGCCTCGCCATAAAATATGACTTTGGCTGTTCTATAGTATTTAAAATTACTTCTTGAAGCGTTTCATTACATACCACAGCGCTCCTGTGATACATACAGATGAGTAAGCTCCGCATACAACTCCGACCATCAATGGAAGTGCAAACTCCTTGATAGAACTTACACCCATGACGTAAAGTACTGCTACCATGATAAATGTTGTAAGAGATGTATAGATACTTCTTGTCAGCGTCTGTGTGATACTCTTGTTTACAACTGCTGCAACATCACTGCTCTTTGTCTTACCACGCATTTCCTCTCGGATACGGTCAAAGATAACAATGGTCGCGTTGATGGAATATCCAACGATTGTCAGCATACACGCGATAAATGTATTACCAACAGAGATTCTTGCAATTGCATAGAATCCTACTACAACAAGGACGTCATGTAAAAGAGCAAGTACCGCACTGGTAGCGAAACGGATATCTTTGAATCGGAACCAGATATACAGAAGCATACAGATTGTCGCAATAACAACCGCGATAACTGCATCTCTTCGCATCTCATTACTTACTGTAGAACTGATATTTTCTGCCGTAATCTTTGATTCGTCCACACCGAAGTTATCAACCATAGCCTTATTCAGTGCTTCACGCTTGTCAAGATCCAGTGTAACTGTCTTGATAATAACCTGATTGGTTCCGGCTACTTTCTGAGTCTGAACATTGTTATCTCCAGTTACCTTTTCTACAACCGGAACAATTTCCTTATCAATCTCATCAATAGAGTAATCTTTATCAAATGTTACATTTGTAGATGTACCGCCCTGGAATTCAAGGCTGTATGCAAATGCTCCATTTCCTCTTCCTGCATTGACACCGATCGTGATCAGTCCTGCTGCAATTAATACAAGAGAAATTGTAAAGAACACTTTTTTCTTTGAAAGGAAATCGATTGGCTCACGCTCTTTCTTTGGACGATAATATAATTTTTCACTTCTAAGTCCAACTGCATAAAATGCATTTACGATCAATCTTGTAATAACAAGTGCTGTAAACATAGATGCGATGATACCAATTGCAAGTGTCTGCGCGAATCCTTTTACTGTACCGGAACCTTTGAACCACAATACAGCTGCTGCGATCAGAGTCGTAATATTACCATCTAAGATTGCTGATAAAGCTTTCTGGAAACCAATCTTCAGAGAATTCTTTACACTTCTTCCGCGTACCATCTCTTCACGTACACGAGCGAAGATGATAACGTTGGCATCTACTGCCATACCAATGCCAAGAATGATACCGGCAATACCCGGAAGTGTCAATGTTACTTCAAATGCATTCAGGATTATAAGTACAAGTCCTGTATAGATTAAAAGTGCAAGTCCGGATGCAAGTCCCGGAAGCAAGTATACACAACACATGAATACAAATACAATTGCAAGTCCGATTGCTCCGGCTTTTAAACTGGTCGCAACTGCCTGCTCACCAAGCTGGGCTCCTACAACATTAGAACGCAACTCTTCCAGTTCCAGCTTCAGACCACCGATACGGATCGTAGAAGCAAGCGCATCTGCTTCTTCATAGGTCATGTTACCACTGATCTGAGCCTGTCCATTTGTAATGGCTGCCTGTACATTCGGAACACTTACAAATGCTCCGTCATAATAGATACCAATGCTCTGTCTCGCTGCCAGTGCTTTTGTTGTTGCATCTGCGAACTTTGTTGTTCCATCTTTTGTAAATGTAAGAGATACAACATTCTGTTTGTTCTTTGTCAGCTGGTCTTCTGTTGTCTGAGCCTGGGCACTTTTTACATCATTGCCACTCAGTACAATAGAACCGTCTGCCTGCAATTCTTCAATTGTCTTGTTGAGCTGATAATCTTTGGACGCATCTCCCGTACTGTTCACCTGACTGTAGTTTGCTGAGCCGTCACTGCCTGTCTGTGCAATAAAATACAGGGAACCCGGCTGTCCCAGTTCATCTAAAATCTCATTGGCATCTGTAACACCAGGAATCTCGATATTAATACGGTCGCTTCCCTCCTGATATACACTTGCCTCTGTACTATACTGTTCTACACGCTTTTGCAGCTTATAGATCGTATCACTCATCTCTTCATCCGATGGATTGTCATCTTTGACCTGATATGTGATACTTACACCACCGGCAAGGTCCAGACCCAGTTTGATATTCTTCATAGAACCTGTATGGCCTTTTCCGAATCCAACAATTGTCGTAAAACCAAGCAGTACGATCAAGGCCGCTGCCACAATAAGACTAAGTATGCCTCTGCTTTTTTTCATGATTTACTTCCTTTCTCTTTCTTCCATTCCTTCGAAGGATTCTATGTTACACATTATGCATCTGCCAGTGCTGCTTTGATCATAATGGCACATTCCACACGTTTACGCTGCATCTCACAGCCAACATCATAACAATCATGGATCGTTCCATGGAAATTATAAGAGTTTGCCATACATCCACCGCTACAGTAGAATTTAGCGAAACAATTTTTACATTTTTCTTTTGAATATACACTGCAGCTTCTGAAATCATCTGCAATCTCCGGCTTTACAATTCCATCGTCTACATTTCCCATCAGGAATTCTTCCTGTCCGACAAACTGATGGCATGGATACAGATCTCCCCATGGTGTGACAGACAGATATTCTGTTCCGGAACCACAGCCGGACATACGTTTCATCACACATGGGCCGCCTTCCAGATCAATCATAAAGTGGAAGAAGTTAAATCCTTTTCCTTCTTTTTCACGCTCAATCATAATCTTGGCAAGCTTATCATACTCTTCTTTGATCTGTGGAATATCCTCTTCGCGGATCGCATATGGATCGGATTCATCACCTACGACCGGCTCAATGGACATCTGCTTGAATCCAAGGTCTGCAAAATGCAGGATATCATTGGAGAAATCCAGATTATTTCTTGTAAATGTCCCACGGATATAATACTTCTCCTGATTACGGCTTTCAGCCAGCTTCTGGAATTTCGGCACGATCAGATCGTAGCTTCCTTTTCCGTTGCGGAACGGACGCATCTTATCATTGATTTCCTTTCGTCCATCCAGGCTTAGCACAACATTGTCCATCTCTTTATTGACAAACTCCTGAATCTCATCATTCAGAAGAACGCCGTTCGTCGTAACTGTAAATCGGAAATTCTTGTCATGAAGCTTTTCCTGTTCTCTTCCGTATGCTACCAGATCTTTGACAACCTGCCAGTTCATAAGTGGCTCTCCTCCAAAGAAATCTACTTCCAGATTTCTTCTGCTTCCGGAATTTGCGATCAGGAAATCTAATGCCTTCTTTCCGACTTCATAACTCATAAGAGCACGTCTTCCATGATACTCGCCTTCTTCTGCAAAGCAGTACCTGCAGGCCAGATTACAGTCATGTGCAATGTGAAGGCAAAGAGCCTTTACAACTGTCTTTCTCTTCTTCACGATTGGAACAAGATATTCAAACTCATCCTTTGTAAATAATTTCCCGTCCTCTGTCAGTTCAATGACATCATCAAGAGCATCTCTTAAATCTTCCTCGCTATATGTATCTCCAAGCCGCTTTTTCAGATTCTCCCATGTAAGATCACTCTTTAAAATCTCAGCTGTTGGTTCTTCGTCCGGTTCATTCAGTACAGCGATCACATCATAGCACAGGTCATCAACCACATGTACGGCTCCACTGTATACATCCAGAACAATGTTATATCCGTTATTCTTATACTGATGAATCACAGTAATAATCTCCTTTTCTATTTTTTCTATCTCTTTAAAATTTTAATGGTTATTTGGCAACAGAACAGAGACAGCGACCCTTTTAAGACCGCTGTCTCCTGGTTTTTTACCTATGTTCTTTTACTTATTTGCTCTGCTCACAGGTCTGATTTCCTACTGTACAGGAAGTCTTGCATGCTGACTGGCAAGATGTCTGACATTCGCCGCAACCGCCTTTTTTCACTGTCTTGTTCAGAGTCTGTGTATTCAATGTTTTCACATGTTTCATCACTACATTCCTCCTTGTCTTTCTTGACTTTTATAAGTATAGCATCTTCCTTTCTTTTTCGCAATATTTTTATCTGAATCGTTAATTTTTAATTATTCCCGTTAATATTTTAATTACCTGCAAAAAGGTGGTTTTTTCAATTTTACTATGTTACACTTGCGTTAGATTACAAATGAATCAGAAATTGCCACTTCATTAATATGTCTTATAGGAGGTAATTGTAACATGGCAATTTCAATTGGCATTAACGGATTCGGACGTATTGGACGCGTTGCACTCCGTATCGCCATCAGTCGACCGGAAACTTTTAAATTATGTGGAATTAACGCAAGAAATGCGGATCTTGATTATATGGTCTATATGATCCGCTACGACTCTACATTTGGACGTTTCCAGGGAGAACTTGGAACTTATGAACACGGACTTATCATTAACGGGCAGAAGATTCCTGTCTTCACAGAAGGTGATGCTGCTTCCATCCCTTGGGGTTCCTGCGGTGCCGAATACATCATCGATGCAACCGGAGCATTTTGCACGGCAAAAAAGGCAAGTGCTCACCTGCAAGGTGGTGCAAAAAAAGTCATTATTTCTGCACCTGCAAAAGATGAAGAAACACCTACATTCATCATGGGAATCAACCATACCGGTTATTCGAAAGATATGTCCGTTGTGTCCAATGCTTCCTGCACGACCAACTGTCTGGCACCTATCTGTAAAGTACTGGAAGACAATTATGGAATTGAATATGGGCTGATGTCTACGATCCACGCCGCAACTGCCAAGCAGAAAGTTGTGGACAGCCGTTCTCTCAAGGACTGGCGTACCGGACGTTCTGCATTCGGCAATCTGATTCCATCCACAACCGGAGCCGCTAAGGCTATCTCTCTCGTCATTCCTTCTCTGAAGGACAAGATGAGTGGTATTTCTTATCGTGTTCCAACTACAGACGTCTCAATCGTTGATCTGAACGTCGCACTAAAAGAGTCTGCATCTTATAAGGATATCTGCAAAAAAGTAAAGGAAGCCTCCATGACATATTTGTCCGGCATTCTTGATTATGTAGATGATGAAGTTGTATCTTCTGATTTCATCGGAGATTCACACGCTTCTATCTTTGATGCAAGACAGGGAATTCAAGTAAATTCTCACTTCTTTAAGGTCATCTGTTTCTATGATAATGAATGGGGCTATACAAGCCAGATTTTCCGCCTCATCAAGTACATGGATCAGGTAGACCATAATTCATAAGATGCCGGTGGAAACACTTTCCATCCTGGTATCTTTACATTTTTACATGTGGCAAAAACTTTCTGATTCGAACTGTAACTATTCTACTTTCTGTAAGGGACATATACATTCGTCATTACGATTATGAACCATACGTAAAATAAAAGCTGCCTATATCTGTTTCCTTTTTACAAGAGATATACGCAGCTCTTATTTTTTAGTCTTTCATGATATCATACCACCGGTCATACCGCCACCTGCACATAGTATCAGTGATGTGACAATACTTACACTGTCTCCATTCAGAGTTCTGTAAACTCCAAGTGTAATGAGCAAAAGCAATACAAAATATATGATTCCAAGAACCATCCCCCACAAGTACCGTTTTGATTTTGTCAGTTTCCCTATGATCATTCCTCCGATCAGTGTTGACACTACATAGATTCCAACAATTGCCGCCGATACAATTTTTTCATTTAATTCAAATTTATACATAAAAAACGTCAAAACCAAAAGTAATATACCGGTGACAATATAAGAAGCCAGAAGTGACTTGATCCACCATATGACCTTTATATTTTTTTGCATATTCTCCATCTCTTTCCTCCTTGTCTACCACAAGGTATGAGCCAGATCCGGCGAATATGACTGCTTCTGCAAATTTTATCACTCCATTTGCTTTCCAAGAAATCCTGCCGCACATGCCCCCAGCTTTTGTTCCAGTTTTGTAAACTTCTCTTTTTCATCTGATGACAGTAAAATAACTGCCCCCACAACATCTCCTTCGCAAATGATCGGTGTAATAGATTCCCATACATAATCCTTTTCCTGTTCCCGAAACACCCGGATATATTTCTTCTCATCTACCTTTGCCAAAATACTGTTTCTTTCTTCCAGTTCCCCTTGAAGAACTTTGCTGATATACTTTTCCTGCACCTCTTTTCTCCCGTTTCCGGAAGCTGCCACGACCTGATCCATATCACAGATACACACAAGGCACCCTGCCTCTTTTGCCAGGCTGTCTGCATACATACCTGCAAATGCAGCAAGCTCTCCGATCGGTGAATATTTTTTCAATATAATCTCGCCTTCCCGGTCGGTAAATATCTCCAGTGGATCACCTTCTCTGATCCTAAGTGTTCTTCGTATTTCTTTCGGAATGACCACACGTCCCAGGTCATCAATCCGACGTACAATTCCTGTTGCCTTCATATGATTCCTCCATGATTGATTCCGCATGGCTGTTCTTTCTTCTCATGCTAAATTTTACTTTTAATGCTATTATGTGAAAATGCATGAAAATTATTCTAATAAAGGAAGCAGAATTTTTTGCGTATTCCATATTGAAAAAATTATTCTTTCTTTAAATCCCGGAATGGACTCTTCATATAATGGCATAAAATCCATCAATTTGATTGATTGGTTAATTTCAGAATAATATCAAATGCGCTCAAATGTCCACAACATTCCACCCAGATATCGCGTATAACAACCTCCACTTACAGGCAGGACTCACCTTTACTCATCCTTCACTTCTTCGCCTGCAAGCTTCAGGATATCTTCCACGGTGTCTTCCGTAATACCCATACGCTCCGCCACTTCATCGACCGATACTTTTCTTCCGTATTCTTCCTTCATGCTTTTGATTGTCTCGTCCAGATCATTCACCCGCTCGACCATCTTCTTATCGCGGCGTTTTTCTTCGGTGTGGGATTCCAGCATCACCCGGATTCCAGCGCGCACCTGCTCCAGCACTTCTGCTTCTGTTGCTTTCTTATTCTCACCTAAGTACAGCATCAAGCTGACATTGCCTTCCTGGATCACATCACCGATGAAGATTCCCGGCATATGCAGCTTTACTGCTTCTTCCACGACTTTTGGAAGATAATATGCAAGTGTTACCTCTTCCTCCGTCTGCTTCGCCATTTTTTCAATATCGATCAGATATTCTGCCACATAGTCTTTTTCCTGCTGGCTTAATGTATCTTTTTCTTCTTGTTCTGTTTTTTCTGTATTTTCTATAGTTCCTGTATATCCGATTACTTCCACTTTCTGAGACATCAGGAATTCATGAACCAGATTCATCTGCTCATCTGTAAGATTGTCATCCTGAAAGAAAGCTTGCACTTCCTGACTGGTCATTTTATTATTCTGGCTTGCTGCAACTGCAAGAAGCTCTCCTAATTTTTTCTGAAACTGGGCTCTGTCTGCCATATCTTTACTCCTTCGTTAAATTTTCTTTACCTTTTTATCATTCACGTTCCTGTTATTCAAGAACTCTCTTCAAATGTCAATAATGAAATGCCGATAGCTCTTCATATCTTCTGGCATCTGTTCTTCATTACACTCCTTCGTAGGAAAAATCAGGAATAAAGCTTTCTTTTGCCGTTTCGCCTTCCTGAATAAATGCCTGCTCCACGCCAAGATCTATAGCATAATCCACTAGAACATCATATGCTTTTTTCGTCACTTTCTTGGCAAGCTCCGGATATTTTTCCCGATTCAACGTATCGAGTGGAGTGTACTGGTTCATGAGACTCATATAAATCTGGTCACCATATGTTTCATAGAGGTATTTCACAATTCTTCTCGCATCTCTCAGACACCCAGGCAATAACAAATGTCTCACAATTACACCTTTTGTCATAATCCCCACATCATTAAATACAGGATTCCCAGTCTGCCGGACCATTTCTTCCAGAGCAGCCTTTGCCACCTCAGGATAATCTTCTGCCCCGGAATATTTCTTTGCATGCTCCGGATCCAGATATTTAAAATCCGGAAGATATACATCAACATATCCATTTAGCCTGCGTAAAGTCTCCACCTTTTCATAGCCGCTTGTATTATAAACAATTGGAAGATTAAGCCCTTTTTTTCTTGCCTGATCCAGTGCCGCGATAATCTGTGGTACAAAGTGCGTTGGTGTCACAAGGTTAATATTGTTCGCCTCCTGTTCCTGAAGCTCCAGAAATATCTCCGATAACCGTTCAACACTTACTGTTTTTCCAACCTCACTGTTGGCAATGTGAAAATTCTGGCAATATACACATCGAAGCGTACAGCCAGAGAAAAAAACAGCTCCGGATCCATTTGTCCCGGAGATACACGGTTCTTCCCACATATGAAGCGCGGCTCTGGAAAGCCGGACCAAATCCGACTCCCCACAAAAGCCACGCTTTCCTTCTTCTCGCTTAATCTGGCACTGTCTCGGGCATAACATGCACCCGTTCACTAGACAACCTGTCCTTTCGCAACAAATACAGGAAACGCTTCATCACCCTTTAATTCTTTTCCATCGGTGATTTTTACATTCTTATCTGAAATGATATATTCCAACTTTGTACCTTCTCCAACGATCGTATCCTGCATTAAAACACAATTCTTCACTTTCGCACCTTTTGCGATCTTCACACCACGGAATAAAATACTGTTCTCCACTTCACCTTCGATCACACAACCGTCTGCTACCATAACATTACTTGCTTTTGCATTGCCGATATATCTGGTCGGATTATCGTCACGAATCTTTGTATAGATGGGATTACCTGTGAAAAGCTCCTCAAGATTCTTATCATCCAGAAGTTTCATGTTCTCATCAAAATAGCTCTTAAGTCCGGTGATTCTCGCCACATATCCTTTATGCTCATAAGCCATGACTTTATATGTATCCAGATGCGGGATCAGGATATCCCTCTCCAGTGAAATAGCTCCACGCATAAACGCTGCATTAATGGTATCGATCAGCCACTCTCTGTTCGCAATGTATATATTCATAGAGAAATTCTGCACACCCTGCTCCTGCTTATTGATGTAGATGTCTTCTACTTTATCTCCATCCAGCTTCAACGTATAATAAAGCCCTTTACTTGCATCTTTTGCACCAGTCAGTTCCTGTGGCAGTTCCTCTTTTGTATAAGCGAACGTAATATCTGCATCCGTTTTTACATGCTGTGCGATCAGCGCATTGAAATCAAAATTTGCAGCAATATTCGTATCTGCCATAATCACATATTTTTCTTTTTGCTTTTTGAGTACCGGAAGAATATTGGCGAGCGCTTCCACTCTTCCTCCTCCCATACTGCCGATAGACTTCTGGGCAAATGGAGGAAAGATACTAAGTCCTCCGTTCTTACGGCTGAGATCCCACTCTCGGCCACCACCTAAATGGTCTACAAGCGAATGATAATTCTCACGAACAAGCACTTCTATTTTATCAATTCCGCAGCCAACCATACTGGATAACAAAAAATCGATCATTCGATAACGGCTTGCAAATGGAATGGAAGCCATTAGTCTTTCGCTGACCAGTTCCGGAACAAACTTATCATAATTATTCGGGAAAATAATTCCCATTGCATCCGCATTTGCATTTATCATTTTTCTTCACCGTCCTTTACATCTTCACTGATCATGGCATTCGATCCAATCTTGGCACCTGTTCCGACGTAGACATCCGGTCCGATAGTTGCAACTCCTTGCTCTTCTTCTGTCGGCATAGCTCCTACCACAGCATTTTCACCGATCACTACATTCTCCGCAACAATACAATGCTTTACACTGGCTCCGGCTTTAATCGTTGTTCTGCCCATAACAACTGCATCTTCTACAACTGCTCCGGCTTCTACTTTCACTCCGGCAAATAGGATGGAATGTTTCACGCTGCCTGCAATCTTACATCCATCTGTGATCATCGAGTTCTCTACATTGGCTCCGGCGCAGATCTTATGTCCCGGCATACCACTGTTCCTGCTGTAGATCTTCCAGTCTTCATCAAACAGGTTAATTCCACTGTGTTCCGGATCCAGTACTTCCATATTCGCTTCCCACAAAGATGGAATCGTTCCCACATCTTTCCAGTATCCGTTAAAGTGATACGCGTACATTTTTCTCTCATCACGCAGAAGATTCGGAATGATATTATTTCCAAAATCATTTTCAGACTCCGGATCCGCTTCGTCTTCAATCAGGTATTGTTTTAAAATATCCCAGTTGAATATGTAGATACCCATAGAGGCAAGATTGGATTTTGGATTCTTCGGTTTTTCCTGGAATTCCGTGATACGGTCATCATCGTCCGTGACCATAAGTCCGAATCTTGGTGCCTCCTCCCACGGGACTTCCATAACCGCAACACTGAATTCTGCGTTCTTTTCTTTGTGGAATCTAAGAAAATCACTATAATCCTGCTTGCAGATCTGATCTCCCGACAAAATAATGACATATTCCGGATCATAGCGCTCGATAAATGAAATATTCTGGTAAATTGCATTTGCTGTACCTTTATACCAATCTGAGCCAGATGCCTTCTGATATGGTGGTAATACATGAACTCCTCCATAGATTCGGTCCAGATCCCACGGTTGCCCATTTCCGATATACTCATTCAGCTCCAGAGGCTGATACTGAGTCAGAATACCTACTGTATCAATACCTGAATTTACGCAGTTTGAAAGTGGAAAGTCTATGATTCGGTACTTTCCGCCAAATGGAACTGCCGGTTTTGCAAGCTTCTGGGTCAGCGCATACAGTCTGGAGCCCTGCCCTCCGGCAAGTAACATTGCTATCATTTCTTTGCCCATTATAGTTCCCCTTTCTAATTCTATCATCTACCTGTAAAATGACAGATTATTTATTCTTGATATGAAAAATATTATACTATATTTCAGTTATTTTTTCTACAAACTCACTTATTGTTTTTCCAAAATTTTTGTTAGTTTTCTGTTAATTCTAATATCCGAATGAAGCATTATTTCTGTACGAATCTTTCTTTCAAAATCCAGGGCTGGATATTTTCAATCTAGTCTTGTATAATAAAAGTAGTAATTTCGAGGAGGATATGTATCATGAGTAAAATTGATGAAATTAGAAGTGCTATGGTCGCAGCTATGAAAGCCGGCGAAAAGGAGAAAAAGGAAACTTTATCCATGCTTCTGGCAGCTCTTAAGAATAAACAGATCGACAAACGTGCAGATCTGACAGAAGAAGAAGAGATTCAGGTTATCATGAAAGAAATCAAGCAGACAAAAGAGACTTTGGAGATGACACCTGCTGACCGTACTGATATTATTGAAGAATGCAACCGCCGCCTGACTGTTCTGGAAGCCTACGCTCCAAAAATGATGGGCGAAGACGAGATAAAGGCAATCATCGAAGGTGTGTTATCTGAACTTGGTATCGAGAACCCAACCGGAAAAGACAAAGGAAATATCATGAAACATCTGATGCCAAAGGTAAAAGGTAAAGCTGATGGTAAGCTTGTCAATGATCTTGTATCCACATATTTCAAATAATTTTACCATATAGGAAATTCCATCTCCTATATGATAGAAAAGACCTGCCAACCGGCAGGTCTTTTCTTCTCTATGGAAATTTTTTCATGTCTTTCAGACTTACTGCATTTTAATTATCTGTCTGAGCCTGATCGTCTGTCTGCACCTGATCTGTATACGGTGTCTGAGTCTCAGTCTTCATCTTTACAGACACTTTCTGGAAACTTACTTTTTTCCATACACCCTTATGCACTTTAATGTCTGCTTTTTTTCTCCACTTTTTCACTGTATCATCATAAAGCTTTGTTTGACGTTCCTGTACAATCTGTGATTTCTTAGAATCCGTTGCTGTACGATCTAACAGGCTTGTAACTTTTGCTACGTAACAGCCTTTTTCTGTCTCAATCACATCTGTAGATTCTCCCTCGCCCAGTGCATCTGCGGCTTTAATCAAATCTTCATCAGGAGAAGTTGTATCTTTATCAAACGTCAGTGTCTGAACCGTTGCCCCTTGCTCTTCTGCAAGCGCGTTCAAATCTCCACCTTCCTTCAGACCGGAAGCAATCGCCTCTGCCTGAGACTTTAACTGCGCTTTTTCATCATCGGAAACGTCTTTGCTGTTGCCGGAATCATCTTTTGTCTGATAAGAAATGAACACATAATCCATGCTCTTCTGTGCTGCTTCTTCATCTGAGACTTCTGTATCTGCCCCGGCCTGGATCGCAGTTCGCATCTTCTGCTGAACTGCCATCAGTGTCAATGCACGATTTACAGTCTTCTCATTACCAGATACAAGATTCTTGTCATCTAAAGAATTATCATTCAAAAACTGCTGCGTTGTCTCCTTGATCATTGCTTTATCTTCATCTGTAATTGACACATCATAATCTTCCATATGCTTTTCAAGAAGAATCATATCTTCCAGTGACTTCAGTACAGAACTCTTTACAGATTCTTCGTATGTCTCTCCGTCAGAAGCATCTGAGTTCCACTTATCTTCTCCCAGATAAGCAGAATAATATGTCTCATATGTTGCCTGTGTATATCTTGCGAAGAAATTGGCCAGATCCGCATCAATCTTTGTATCATCGACTGTCGCAACCGTCTCGTCTCCTTTTAATGATCCGCATCCGGTCAGTGTTGCAGCCGCCAATACTCCCGCAAGAGCCAGCGCAAATAATCTCTTTTTCATATCGTTTTAGTATCCTCCTTCATTCTGATGGGCAAAAAAATGTCCACTTTTTTTATTATATCTTCTTTTTTCTAGTCAAGCAATCCTTTTATACCAATTAACACTTTTTTCACAACTTCAATTGGATTCTCCACTTCACCACGCTTTGTTTTCTTCTTTTTCTGGTAAATGAATTTGGGATCCGATACATCCGCCTTAAATGACAGAGCTTCCGGAAATTGTTTTAAAAGATCCGGGATCCGCTCTACATGGATTTTTGCTTTTTCATACATACGGAATGTATAGGTCACACCTTTTTGAGTCACCTCAGTCACATACGCCTGGTGCGCCAGATTCTTAAGCCTTGCTACTTCCAGAAGGAGCTCCACTTTTTTAGGAATATCTCCAAAACGGTCAATCAACTCCTCTATCATATCGTCCATCTCTTCCTCAGACTCGATGGCAGCAATTCTCTTATAAATATCCAGCTTATGATATTCATTTGGTATATAAGAATCCGGAATATACGCATCGACATTGACATCCAATGCTGTCGTAAATGTATCCTCTTCTGATAATTCCCCTTTTAAATGTTTGACTGCCTCATTTAACATTTTGCAGTACATATCGTATCCGACCGCTTCCATATGCCCGTGCTGTTCGGCACCAAGAAGATTTCCAGCTCCACGGATTTCAAGATCACGCATGGCAATTTTGAATCCCGATCCAAGATCTGTAAATTCCCGGATTGCCGCCAGACGCTTCTCTGCAATCTCTTTCAATAATTTGTCCTTCCGGTACAACAAAAATGCATAGGCCATACGCCCGGAACGCCCGACGCGGCCACGAAGCTGATAGAGCTGGGAAAGGCCAAGCCGGTCTGCGTCGTGAATGATCATGGTATTTACATTGGATATATCAAGACCCGTTTCAATAATCGTTGTCGACACAAGCACATCAATATCTCCATTAATAAAATCATACATGATCTTTTCAAGCTCATGCTCCTTCATCTGTCCGTGGGCAAAGGATACATTTAACTCCGGGACAAGTTTCTGAATATGCGCTGTTACCTCTGCAATGTCTTCCACTCGATTGTACACATAGTAGACCTGTCCGTTTCTCGCACATTCTCGTTCGATTGCCTCCCTGACCATCTCATCATTATATTCCATCACATACGTCTGGATTGGCAGCCGGTCCTGCGGTGCCTCCTCCAGCACGCTCATATCACGGATTCCGATAAGGCTCATATGAAGAGTTCTTGGAATCGGCGTTGCCGTCAACGTCAGAACGTCTACATTTTTCTTTAACTTTTTGATTTTCTCCTTGTGCTGGACTCCAAAACGCTGCTCCTCGTCGATGATCAGCAATCCCAGATCCTTATACTCAATATCATCACTGAGCACACGGTGAGTTCCAACTACAATGTCCACCAGCCCGCGTTTCAAGTTCTGAATCGTATCTCTTTGCTGAGCCGGAGTCCTGAATCGGCACATCAGATCTACCCGGACCGGGAAATCCTTCATTCTCTGGCAAAATGTATTGTAATGTTGCTGTGCCAAAATAGTGGTCGGTACCAGATAGACCACCTGCTTATTTTCCTGTACTGCCTTAAATGCCGCACGGATTGCAATTTCCGTCTTTCCATAACCTACATCACCACAGATCAGACGATCCATGATCCTGTGGCTTTCCATATCCTTCTTCACAGCATTGATCGCCAGAAGCTGATCTTCTGTCTCCTCATACGGGAACATTTCCTCAAATTCTTTCTGCCAGACTGTATCCTCCCCGTAAACAAACCCATCCTGATTCTGTCTTGCTGCATAAAGTTCTACCAGATCTTTTGCAATTTCTTTAACTGCCCCCCGAACCTTTGCCTTCGTCTTTGTCCACTCCTGAGTTCCAAGACGGTTAAGTTTTGGTTTTTTTGAATCAGAACCGGCATATTTCTGGATCAGATCCAACTGTGTTGCCGGAATATAAAGATTTCCACCCTTAGCATAGGAAATCTTCATATAGTCTTTGGAAATCTTATCCACTTCGATTTTTTCAATTCCTTGATAAATTCCCAGTCCATGATTCTCATGTACCACATAATCTCCAGGTTTTAATTCCGAGAAGCTTTGAATCTTACGCCCTTCATAAGTGGTACGGCGTTTTTTCTTCCTTTTATTCTTTCCGAAAATATCCGTTTCTGAAATTACAACAAAATTCAAAAGTGGATACTCATAGCCTTCTGCAATATAACCATAAGCAGTCATAATTTCTCCCGGTTCTACTTCACGCTCCATATCTTCACTGTAAAAGCTGCTCAGATTGTAATCTCGAAGATCTTCTGCCAGGCGCCTTGCTCTTGTTCTGGAACCGGAAAGCAGAATGACACGGCTCTGATTTCGTTTCATTTTTTTCAGATCCTGCGTTAGAAGTTCAAAACTTCTATTGTACGGATCCACATTTTTCGTTTGAAGATTATAACTTGCCCGGATATTCAACCCAGGGCAACGCATATCCAACGCCTGAAATCCCACACTGGAATATTCATTCATTTTCCTCATAATCTCCTGCGTTGTAAAAAGCACAGCTTCGCTGTCGGCTACTTCGTATCCGCTCTGGGCACGTCGTTTCTGGGCTTCCAGAAATTCTTCTTCCACTCCTTCGCCTTTTTCCTTCAAACGCACAGGCTCATCTAAGAAAAGAATTGTATTTTCTTTTTCAAAATAATCCAGAAAAGAAACTCTTTTTTCTTCTTCCTCTGGAAATTCTGTAGCCGGAAACACTTCTACCTCGTCAAGTTTCTCGATAGATCGCTGCGTCTCCGGATCAAAGGTTCGAATAGAATCCACCTCATCTCCCCAAAGTTCAATCCTAACCGGGAGCTCCTCCGTCAGCGGATATACATCCAAGATGCCGCCACGGACCGCAAACTGCCCCGGTCCTGCCACCTCTATCTCTCTGTCATACCCACACTGTGCCAGCTTCACAGACAATTCATCCAGATTCAGAGTCTCGTCGGAGCATATCTTGATCACCCTGCTCTCTATCATTTCTTTTGGAAGAAGCGCATCCATAAATGCATCAAAACTAGCGACCACGGTTATCGGTTCGCCTTTTAAAACTGCCTGTATCACCTGCATTCGCTGACTGATCAGCTCTTTACTACGAATATCTGCCTGGTAAAACAGCAAGTCTTTCGCTGGATAAAAACTAATGGCTGCATCTAAAAAACGATACTCTTCATAAATCTGTTTCGCTTTTGCCTCACTGGAACAGGCGATGACTTTATAACAACAGCCATCGCTAAGTGCGTACATCATATGAGTCTTCTGGGAATTCACACAGCCTGTCAGCATCAGAACTCCCGGAGCTTCTTTTTTCTTTTTTACGATATCTTCATATTCTGCCAGTTCCAAAAGCGGCTTAAGTAACGCCTGCACTTTTACTCCTCCTTCGGCTTCACTTTACGGTTATACTCATTCATGGCCGCATCAATCTCACCTTTTAATATCTCTTCTGTGGCAGAAATTGCCTTTTCATATCCCTCTTCCATAAGTTCCAGATCCTCTCCATGAAAATGTCCGAGAACATAGGCAGCCAGATCATATCCTTTCGGCTTTTCTCCCACTCCGACTTTAATTCTTTGAAATGTATCTGTCCCAAGCTGGGCAATAATATTTTTAATTCCGTTATGTCCACCGGCACTTCCTTTTTTACGAATCCGGATCTGCCCCGGGTTCAGACTGATATCATCATATATCACAAGCAGCTCTTCTTTCGAATCTACCTTAAAATAATCCACCAACTCGCGAATGCTCTCACCACTTAAATTCATATAAGTCTGCGGTTTAACAAGAAGAACCTTCTGACCTTCGATGATTCCTTTTCCAACATAGGCACGCCCTTTTTTTGCGTCCACTGCAATATTATATTTTTCTGCGATTTTATCTATCACCTGAAATCCTACATTATGTCTTGTACCTTCGTATTCTTTTGTCGGATTTCCAAGTCCTGCTATAATTATCATATTTTCCACCTCTTTATCTCTACCCATTCTACAGGATATCTATTCTTTTGTCACGAAAAAAGCTGTATAATTTTCCAACCTTTTTCATACATTATAAAGAACAAAAACCTAAGAAAACAAATACAGGAGGTTATTATGAGTTCAAAAACAAAAATCGTTGTACTTCACATGAAGGAAATTATTTATACAGTCCTGTTCATCTGTCTCGGCATTTTGCTGGTGGCACTGCTTACATTTATGTTCCACCCGAAAAACAAAGAAACTTCCTCATCAAAGAGCACTTCCTATCAACCGGGCATCTACACTTCACAGCTTACTTTGGGCGATAAAGAGCTGGAAGTAGAAGTCACAGTCGACGAAAATCATATCAACTCTATCCGATTTTCCAACCTGGACGACACCGTCACCACCATGTATCCGTTGATCCAGCCGACTATGGAAGAAATCGCAGACCAGATCTGCCAGACACAATCGCTAGAAAACATTTCTTATTCCTCCGACAATCCATATACCTCTCAAATCATCATCAACGCCATTGATGATGCCCTAAAAAAAGCCGTAACCACCAGATAGTTACGGCTTTTTCTCTTCTATGTAGTTTTCTTATTATCTGTGTTGCTTCAACCTCTTTTCCGGACATTTTACTGCACCGGATTTTAACCTTCCACAATCAGATATCTTCCGTCCGGAATCGGGAACACTTCTGCTGCTTCTTCCAGTTCCTCATCAGACATTCCCTGAATATCCATTCCTTCTTCTTCCAGGAATTCTTTTACCTCATCAATGTTTTCCACAACAACTGCCATGCAGTCCTCCAGAAATGCTTCTGCATCTTCCAGCGTCTCTGCAACTGCCTCCTCAAAAAGTTGTGATTGATTTTCAAGAAATACGTTCAGACATTCCTCATCAAACTCATTCATTACCTCTTAACCTCCTTTTTATAGATATTCCTGCAATTTCTCTGCCTTGTCTATCATATACTGGGCTCCGGCAATCATTAACTCTTCTTTCGTACGAAATCCCCACGTCACTGCGATAGTTTTTACTCCTGCATTCTTTCCAGTCACCACATCTACTTCAGAATCTCCTACATACAGACACTCCTTGTAATCTACACCGAGCTTTTTCGCCACATAAAACACTCCCGCCGGATCCGGTTTTCTTGGAATTTCATCCTTCTGTCCCTGTACCCAGTCAAACAACTTCTCACCATAAATTGCATGAACCGCTTTCACCGCCTGACAATGAGGTTTATTGGACAGCACCGCCAATTTCACTCCCTGTTTCTTTAACTTATACAGCATTTCCGGGACGCCTTCGCAAGGTGTTACATGATATGTACAATTCTCATCAAATATGCGTCCATAGATCTGCATACCTTCCTCAATTCTGGTCGCACCAGGATTCCCCGATGCATCCAGTGCCTTCTCCATCAACACCCTCGCACCATTCCCTACGAACTCCCGACACTGTTCTTTAGAAATCTCCGAAAGATTCATCTCTTTTAATGTCAGGTTAACCGAATAGACCATGGAATCCAACGTATTACCAATCGTACCATCAAGATCAAAAATACATGCCTTAATCATTGCCAAAAAATCCTCCATGTCAATATCATAGTATGAGACGTCGGAGATGTCAATTACCAATTGGGGACGGGGTTTTTTCAAAAAAAACCCGTCCCCAATTGGACTTTAACCTGTCCCTTTTTTAACCCCACCTACGTTTTTACGGGCTTTAGCGCTTCTCACACCTGTCCCTTTTTAACTTTCCACCAAATACTGCCTCATTATGCGAAGTGCGTTTTTTTCCAGGCGGCTTACTTGTGCCTGGCTGATTCCCACATCTCTTGCCACTTCCATCTGGGTTCTCCCGTCAAAAAAGCGAAGGGAAATAATGTATCTTTCCCGTTCGTTTAAATGTTCCATGGCAGCCTGTAGCGACAGGCTTTCGACCCATTTTTCTTCTTTATTCTTGTGATCGCTGATCTGGTCCATCACGTAAAGTGCGTCGCCTCCGTCACTGTACACTGGCTCCTGGAGGCTCATAGGTGCCTGAATGGCATCTAGCGCATAGACAATGTCCTCCTTGGCTATTCCAATCTCCTGTGCGATTTCCTGAACTGTAGGCTCTCGCATATTCTGTTTCACATAATTTTCTTTCGCATAAATTGCTTTGTATGCGGTATCACGAAGGGAACGGCTGACTCGTATACTGCTGTTATCCCGCATGTAACGCCGAATTTCTCCAATGATCATAGGCACTGCATAAGTACTGAATTTGACGTCCAGCTCCGTATTAAAATTATTGATTGCCTTAATCAGCCCGATACAACCAATCTGAAATAAGTCATCGGGGTTTTCATTACTGGAATGAAATCGTTTGATCACACTTAGAACCAGTCTTAAATTTCCTTTGATATATTCCTCTTTCGCCTCATCATCTCCCGCTTTAATACGCGCAAACAAAGCTTCCTTCTCCTCTTCTTTCAGGATAGGAAGCTTTGCCGTATTCACACCACATATTTCAACTTTTCCCTGCATTTTTTCAAACCTCCTGCCAGATGTTTTCTGATTACGTCTAGTAGAAATTCTCTCCATATGCAGGTTACTTATTCGTAAGTGTCATGAAATTAAAAAACTTTTGCCCCTTGACATCACATGTCTGGCATCATCTTATCCCGCCAGCCATGCAAACCACTCTATAGGTCTGATTATCTTGACAAATCTGACACTCTTATCGGTCCCACTTGTCTGCCAGATTATTAATTTGATTCTCGAACTTCATCAGTTCTTTGTTTGCAAGTCCTTCATTCTTATATACCACATCAAGCAGTCTCTTTGCCGCTGCGACCACTCTGTAAAATGCATTCTGCTTACGGATCTGTGCTGGTTTTTCCACTGCCTTTTTCGGTTCTTTAATTCCAACGGACAGGATTTCACCTGTAGCAAGATCCACACATCCTCCGGAATACGGTGCCATGGCCGGCCAGCCAAACTTTTCCGTGATTGCTTCTGCAAATGTATCCGTAACCTGATCTTCACCATGAACTACGAATACATGCTGCGGTGTGTTCTCAAATCCTGACAACCAGTCTAAAAGTCCGTTCCGGTCTGCATGTCCGCTGATACCTTTCAGACTTTCGATCTTCGCATTGACTTCGACTGTCTCACCAAAAAGCTTGACGCATTCCGCACCCTCAATCAGCTTTCGCCCCAGTGTTCCCACCGCCTGATATCCTACAAAACAGATCGTACTTTCTTTTTTCCACAGATTGTGCTTCAAATGGTGGCGGATTCGTCCTGCCTCACACATTCCTGATGCCGATAAGATAACCTTCGGTTTTGTATCAAAATTGATCATCCGGGACTCATCACTTGTAATCGTTGTTTTTAAGCCCGGAAAAACAAGTGGATTGATTCCTTTCTCAATAATCGCAAGTGCATCCTCGTCAAAACAGGATTTTACATTCTTATTAAATACGTTCGTTGCTTCAATTGCCAACGGGCTATCCACATAAACCTCGAAATTCGGATAGTCCGGCAGCAAATTTTTCTCCTTGATCTCACGGATAAAATACAGAAGCTCCTGTGTACGTCCCACTGCAAAGGACGGAACGACCACATTCCCTCCGCGGTCAAAAGTCTCCTTTAAAATTCTTGTAAACTCTCCGACATAATCCGGTCTTACATCCCCATGCACCCGGTCTCCATATGTAGATTCAATCAAAATATAATCTGCTTCTGTCACTTTCTTTGGATCCTTGATAATCGGCTGATCCAGATTTCCCACATCTCCGGAAAATACGATCTTTTTGGAAATGTCTCCCTCTGTGATCCACATCTCGATTGCCGCAGAGCCAAGAAGATGCCCTACATCCGTAAAACGAATATCTATTCCGTCACACAGTGTAAGTCTTTGATCATAATCACACGGTGCCAGCAATTTGATTGCTGCATCGGCATCCGCCATTGTATAGAGCGGCTCATATTCCGGTCCGCCGCTTCGCCTTGCTTTACGATTCCGCCATTCCGCCTCAAACTCTTGAATATGAGCACTGTCACGTAGCATGATATTACACAGATCTGATGTGGCAAATGTTGTTACGATTTCTCCATGAAATCCCTGTTTGCAGAGCATCGGAATCTTTCCGGAGTGATCGATATGTGCATGCGTCAGGAGAATATAATCTATATCTCCCGATGCAACCGGGATTTCCTGGTTCTCGTAAAGATCTGGCCCCTGCTCCATACCGCAGTCTACCAGAATGTTCTTTCCGCAGGCCTCAACAAGGTGGCAGCTGCCTGTCACTTCGTGGTCCGCTCCTATAAAAGTAAGCTTCATACACGTATCCCCTTTTTATTTTCATTCTACCACTTTTTCAGGAATACTTCACCATTTCTTTTCTCAGGCGCACCATAATTTTTTTCTCAAGTCTGGATATGTAGGACTGGGAAATTCCCAGCAGATCTGCCACCTCTTTTTGCGTCTTTTCCTCCCCGTCCACAGTTCCGATACCAAAGCGCATCTGTATGATGGAACGTTCTCTTGCTGACAACAGATTCAGTGCTTTTATCAGAATCTTCCTCTCTGCCTCCTGCTCCAGATCCTTATAAATCGTATCCTCCTCCGTGCCCAGAATATCTGACAGCAAGAGTTCATTTCCATCCCAGTCCACATTCAGCGGCTCATCGATCGACACTTCCAGTTTCGTTTTATTATTACGTCGCAGATACATTAAAATCTCGTTTTCAATACATCGGGAAGCATAGGTCGCAAGTTTTATATTTTTCGTCGGGTTAAATGTATTAATTGCCTTAATCAATCCAATTGTTCCGATGGAAATAAGATCTTCCACTCCGATACCAGTATTATCAAATTTTTTCGCTATATAAACGACCAGGCGCAAATTATGTTCTATCAGAAGTTTCCTCGCCTCTTCGTCATGTGCACTTCCCAGATAACCGATTGCTCTCGCCTCATCATCTGCTTCTAACGGTGCAGGCAAAATGTCTGACCCTCCGATATAGTGTATCTCTCCTCCGTCCGGAAATAAAAATGTCCGAAAATCCGGAATTACGTTTAACTGAAACTTTTTGGGCATAACTGCTTTCATTAACATATCTATTCCTCCATTTACAAATTAACTTTTTTATTTACTTATCAGTCATTTCATAGCTTCCATTTTCACAGATGTCTTTCCATATTAAATCCACTATTTGCTTCGACAATGACTATAAATACATTTTTCAATATCCGATTTATTCTTCTGCCTGCTATAAATCATCAGGATTCAAGATCATGTCATATACATTGGAAAGCTTCTGTCTCTCACTGACTGCCACAAGTGGTTTTTCCACCCATTTTTCTTCCTTTTCACACTGACAGCACAAACAATCCAGCATAAGGATCGGCATCGTACCATTTTCCTTTCCAATACTCTGATAGGTGATTACACGTTTACTTGAAAAATCTGTGCAGCCAAGTTTTTCGGCTATCTCTCCTGTAATTACATGAACCGGTCTTCCCGTCAACGAATCCCGCAACCTATTTCCAGTGTCAATAATGGCATAAATCTCACATTCTCTTCCGTTTTGATACAGCCTGGCTCTACAGGAGCCAGCCATATTTTTATGAAAATAAGCCAGCAAATCCCATATTCCAAGACAAAGATGATATCCTGCAAATGCAAGTATTAAAAACACTGCACCTCCACGAACGTATGGCTGAAATACATTCAGTATACCGCCCAGTAAAAATGCACTGACATACAGCAATATCCATGCTTTTATCAGAGTACGTTTTTCTTTTATCCCAAGTCCTGTTTTCAACAGACACATATTCATGACTCCGTGAAACAACACAAGCCTCCATATCTTTCCTCGCAAAAAGACCACAAATATGCAAGTCAGAAACGCACCGACCATTGCTCCCGCAATAATTCGCAGACGTCTGATCCGGCACTTAAGCATCTTTCCTACCATTAATAACAGGAAATAATCCATCAGAAAATTAATAAGAAAAAACAGATCTATGTACAGCTCATAGTGCATGTTCCACCTTCTTCCTCTTGTATACGCAATCGATTTTGTACTTTTGAGTGATTTTATTATACGTGTGACCACACGTAGATTTTGTCAGATAATGAAAGAAACAATTCAGTTTATTACGACAGGATTTTACGCATTATCCTTTCTTTTTCCATGTTTTTTCGCCATGTAATTTTATATGACATAATTCATGTATTTACCACAAATGAACGAATTTTTTGTCGATGTATTTTTACAATGAATACAAAAAGAGTCAAAGAAACTTATTCGTTTCTTTGACTCTTTTATTCATTCAATCTTGTATTCTAATATGAATTCCTATTTTTTAAAGAAATCCGGAATCTTGATAGACTGCTCTTTTACACGGCTTGTCGGAGTTCTCGGTGTCTCCATGGAAGGTGATGTTCCTCCAACTGTTCTTCTAGGAACTTCCGGCTCTTCCACTGTTCTGTTCACAGATCCCATACTCATATCAAGCTTTGGAGCTGCCTGCTGGCGAACCGGCTGTCTGTCATATGCAGAAGCATGTCCTGTATGTGTAGCCGTATGCCCCACATTTGCTGCCGGGCGCTGGCTTTCCAGTCTGGATTTTAATTTGGAAGCTGTACCTCCTACATTATGAAGTCCTGTTGCGATAACTGTGATCGTAGCCTCATCAGCCTTGGAATCATCATACATTGCACCAAAGATAATATTCGCATCTTCTCCGGCAAGATCCTGAACATACTCAGCTGCATCTGATGCATCCATAAGAGTGATATCTCCGGATACATTGATGATAACATGAGAAGCTCCGGCAATTGTTGTCTCCAGAAGAGGACTGGCAACTGCCTGTTTTACTGCCTCAAGCGCTTTATCGTCACCGCGTCCCATACCGATACCGATATGTGCGATTCCCTTGTCTGTCATAACAGTCTGAACATCTGCAAAGTCCAGGTTGATCAGGGATGGTACATTGATCAAATCTGTGATACCCTGAATACCCTGCTGTAACACCTCATCAGCCTTCTTAAGTGCTTCCGGCATAGTTGTACGTCTATCAACAACCTCAAGAAGCTTATCATTTGGAATGACGATCAGTGTGTCTACACTTTCTTTTAATTTTTCAATTCCTGCAAGAGCATTGTTCATACGTGTCTTGGACTCAAAACGGAACGGTTTTGTTACAACTCCGACTGTCAGGGAACCCTGTTCCTTGGCAATACGTGCTACAACCGGTGTAGCTCCTGTTCCTGTTCCGCCACCCATACCACAGGTAACGAAGACCATGTCTGCTCCTTTTAATGCTGCTGCAATCTCTTCGGAACTTTCCTCTGCAGCTTTCTCACCAATCTCCGGTCTTGCTCCCGCACCAAGACCTTTGGTAATCTTATCTCCGATCTGTAAAAGTGTCGGAGCCTTACTTAACTGAAGTGCCTGTTTATCTGTATTAATTGCAATAAATTCCACACCGGCAATCTGCTCGTCGATCATTCGGTTCACAGCGTTGTTACCGCCACCGCCGACTCCTACAACTATGATCTTAGCCGCTGCTTCTGACTCGTTGGTTTTAATTTCTAGCAAGGGTTTCTCCTCCTTTGTTATCCTTATTATACATTATACACCCATATATATTTCTATAATATAGACTTTTGTCCAAAATATCAATAGAATTTCATGACTTTTTCAATTTTTTTTGTTTTATCCTGCATCTTCCGGAAAAACTCCAATATCAAAAGTCGCTGTGTCACTCTCATCAGAAAAATTTTCCAGATGAAGCGTTCCTTCTTTTCCTTCCAGCTTTTCAAGAATCTTAGGAATCTGCGCAACTTTCACGGAAGTGACATCATTTCCAAGGCTCACACATACATTCCCGATGTACACATAAATTCTGTCAGAACGACACATAATCTTTGTGACAGACAACTCGTACTTTTTCATCTCTCTGGTAGCTTCCAGTATCTCCTGATAGATAATCGAACTTTTCTTTTTCAATTTGTGGTAAAGCTTAAGTTCATCCGGATCCATACCGTCTACAAGCGGAATTCCATCTACCGGTGCTTCCTCTACATCTACGACCATACCATCCTGGTCAAAATAGTAATACTTTCCATCTGAATCCATTACATATCCGATTCTTTCCTTCTCCTGAACTGTAATCTTAAGCGTCCACGGATTTTTAAGGCTTACCTTAATACTTTCAAAACAGTCCGGCTGTTTTCCATAACCGAGTTTATATTTTGCAAGCACATACAGCCCATTGACCGAATATTTATCGTTCTGAACAGATTTTACAATTTCTTCTGTACTGCAATAATCATTTCCCTTCACTTCTACTTTCTGGACATGAAACAAAATAAAAATTCCAAGTACAAGAATTAAAAAGGCAAAGAGCAATACAAAAAAAGCATAAACTCTATGTTTTCGTTTTTTCTTCTTTTTTTTCTTTTTCGGACGTCTTTCTGCATGATCTTGATAGTCGTCCAGGTATTCTTCCCTTTTCATTCACCCCTGCTCCTTATTCTGTAATCTCCTCTTCACAGTAACTTCCATTTTTCGAGACGCTTAGTACAAGCCCCATTTCTACCAGTAAAAATACAACTGAAGTTCCGCCATAACTAATGAATGGCAACGTAATTCCAGTATTGGGGATCGTATTGGTCACGACCGCAATATTTAAGATGACCTGAATCATCATATGTGCCATTGCCCCGGAAGCGATCAATGCCCCGAACAAATCTTTTGCCTGCGTTGCAATGACAAAAAAACGCCAGATCAGAAGCAGAAAAAGCATCAGAATAAAACATGCGCCAAATAATCCAAGTTCTTCACAAATGATGGAAAAAATCATATCATTTTGGGCTTCCGGTACAAAGCCAAGCTTTTGAATACTCTGTCCCAGTCCTCTTCCAAATAATCCTCCACTCCCAATTGCATACAATCCCTGCAGAGTCTGATATCCCTTTTCATAAGCTTCCGGATTCTTCCAGACTGCAAGCCGTTCCAGCCGGTAGCTCTCCAAAGCAAGAAAGATTCCCATAAATCCTGCCCCGGCCGCTCCCAGAAAAATAAACTGCCCGTACTTTGGACTCGCCACAAAAATCAAAACGACTGCTATACTCAGAATAATGATTGCTGTGCTCAAGTTACTGGCTCCGACCAATCCTACTATCGGCAGCACGACTATCATGATTTTTATCAATGTCCGCATACGGTACATTTTTTTCACATTGTGTGTGACGTAAGAAGCCAGAAATAAAATAACCGCAACCTTTGCAAATTCCGATGGTTGAAATGACAGTGGACCAAGTGCAAGCCAGCGCTTGGAACCATTATACTCCCTGCCCACAAATATAACAGCAATCGACAAAAGCAGCGCCACAAGGTAACAAAGCCACGCTATGTTCTTCAATCTGTGATAATCAAGCTGTGCAGTAAAAAACATTGCCAGAAAACCAAGACAAGTCGCAAATACCTGCTTTTTCAGATAATAGGAACTGTCACAGAATTTCACTTCCCCATTATACGCACTTGTACTATACAGAATGATAAGACCTGACAGCACCAGAATTCCCAGTACTGTCAGGAGCGTATAATCGTATCTGCCTCTTGCTGCCATACGTGTCAATCCATTCGCACTCCTTATAAGGAATTTACAATCTCTTTAAATTTATCTCCACGTACTTCATAATTCGGGAACATGCCCCAGCTTGCACACGCCGGAGACAGAAGCACTGCATCTCCCGGCTCTGCCATCTCCACTGCAAGATTCATAGCTTCTTCAAATGTGTCCACATACACATAATCATGAAAATCACATTTTTCACAGTCTCTCGCAATCTTTTCTTTTGTCGCACCCATCAGGATCAGTTTCTTGACTTTTCCATCAAAACTGTTAATCCACTCTGTATACTCGGAATCCTTGTCGTATCCCCCGCCTAACAGGATTGTCGGCCGGCGCATTGCCTGGATTGCCTTAATTGCGGCATCCGGATTCGTTCCTTTAGAATCATTGTAATAAACAACTCCGTTTTTCTCAGCCACATATTCTATACGATGTGCGACTCCTTTAAATGCAAGAATTGCCTTCCTGATCGTCTCCATCGGAACGCCATAAACAGCTGCCATGCATACAGCTGCCATAACATTTTCATAATTGTGCGTTCCTAAAATCTGAAGTTCGTCAACATGGCAGACTTCGACTTCATCCGGATTCTTGTAAATAATTTTATCGTTATCCAGATAAATACCTTTTTCCAGCTTATGCTGACTGCTGAAAAACAGAACATGACACTTTAATGTCTCTGCAAATTTACGCATAACCGGCTCTTCATAGTTCAGAACACAATAATCGTCTTCTGTCTGATTTCTTGCAATATTCTCCTTAGCAGCAATATAAGCTTCCATCGTATGATGCCGGTTCAAATGATCCGGTGTATAATTCAGGATCGCACTTACGTTTGGGCGGAATGACACGATACTCTCTAGCTGAAAACTACTCATCTCTGCCACGGCAATGGAATGCTCTGTCATAAGATCTGCTGCAACAGTATACGGATTCCCGATATTTCCAACTACGAACACATCATCCTGGTAAGCCTTCATGATCTCACCGAGAAGTGTTGTTGTTGTCGTCTTGCCATTCGTTCCGGTAATTGCAAGTACGTCTCCCTTACCAAATGTATATGCAAGTTCCACTTCTCCGATAACCGGAATCTCTTTTTCTTTCATCTTTAAAATAATCGGAAGATCTGTCGGTACACCCGGACTTAAGATCACCAGATTCAGCGTATTTGGAAGTTCCTCTGGAAAAGCACCGATTATGATCCGAGCTTTGCTTCCTTCCTGAAGCTTTGCGCGCACGTCTGCTTCAGTCAGTTTTTCATTTCCGTCATAGAGCACCACATCCGCTCCATTCTCTTCCAGTAATTTCACTGCCCCGATTCCACTGATTCCAGAACCGAATACCAGCACTTTCTTTCCTGCTACTACCATTTTATCTTCCTCCTGCATTCATACCCAATCTCGCGATTCGGTATTTTCATATTTTCTCTCTACTTCATGTAATGCCTCGAATTGTTCCAAAGTCTCTCAGCCACTCATGAGCAAGCTCATGTGGTTTCGGACTTTCGATATCCGGCATCGATTACATGGCCATCAGTGCGATCAGGCACAGAAGTGCTGTAATAATGGAAAATACAGCGACGACTCTTGTTTCTGACCAGCCACATAATTCAAAATGATGATGAATCGGAGCCATTTTGAAAAATCTCTTTCCACCTGTCTTTTTAAAGTAAGTTACCTGAATCATAACAGATAATACTTCTACCAGATAAATGAGTCCGACAATCACAATAAAAATCGGCATCTGGAGCATATAAGCTGCGGACGCAACAAAACCGCCCAGTGCCAGAGATCCTGTATCTCCCATAAACACACTTGCCGGATACACATTAAACAATAAAAACCCAAGCAATGCACCTACAACTGCACATGTAATCGGCTCAATTCCACTCTTTGTTCCAACTGCAACAACTGTAAAAAATGTTGCTACCAAAACAGTCACGCTTGAAGCAAGACCATCCAGACCATCTGTAAAATTTGTTCCGTTAACAGTACCGATCACGACAAAGAACATCAAAGGAATCGCAAGCCAGCCGATATCCAGATACTTTCCACCAGAGAACGGAATCAGCATTGCAAGAGAAACTCCACTGTACTTTACCATATAAAACGCAAAAATTGCTGTCACAACAATCTGAAGTGCCATTTTCTGCTTTGGATATAAACCATCAGAACGTTTCATAACAACTTTCAGATAATCGTCTAAAAATCCAATCAGACCGAATCCAAGTGTCAGAAACAAGATTGGGATAATCTTCGGATAGTCTTTAATATAAAATACGGATGTGATCACAACACTAAGCAGGATCATAACTCCTCCCATAGTCGGAGTTCCTGCTTTTTTCAAATGAGACTTCACACCATCCTCGCGTTCTGTCTGATCCATTTTCAGTCTTCTCAGCACCGGAATGATCAAAGGCCCCATAACCGCACTCAGTGCAAATGCAATAATCACCGGTAAAAATATCGTATAATCCATAACACACCTCTTCATTTCTTTTGTTCATTTTGCTTTAGTTAGTATACTGCATTTCGACGTCTTTTTCAATGCCAAGATACGGGAATATGTTGTCAAATATATCCCGGATCACCGGAGCTGCGATGGTCCCCCCGTAGTATACACCCTGTGGGTTATAAATGACACACATGCCGAGAATCTGCGGATTGGCAGCCGGTGCAAACCCTATAAAAGAAGAAATATACTTATTCGCACTTCTTGGAAGTGTCTGAGACGTAGCTGTCTTTCCACCAATATGGTATCCTTCGATCTTTGCATTTTTCCCGGATCCCTCTGACACAACACTTTCCAGCAATGCCTGCATCGTCCTGGAAGTTTCTTCCGACACGATTTGCTTTCCATCGTCATATTTTAATTCCCGCACTGTCTCTTTATCTTTGTCCAGTATCCGGACTCCAAAATGTGGTGTCACGCGCTTTCCACCATTGACCAGAGCACTCACGGTCGCTGCCATCTGAATCGGTGTCACTTGAAAGGACTGACCGAAACTCATGGTCGCAAGCTCCACCTGACCAATATTTTCTTCCTTATGCATAATCGTTGCTGCTTCCCCCGGAAGATCTACTCCCGTCTTTCCAAGAAGCCCGAACTGTTCAAAATAATCACAAAATCGTCCTGTTCCTAATCTCAGTCCAATGTCAATAAATACCGGAATTCTGTATCCCTTGTACAAATGTTTCAGCTCCATGTCCTCCTACTTTGTGACACCGGATTTTCCGGTCTTCCACGATCCGGTAGCCCGGACAGGAAAATGTATCTGAAAGAGATACCACCCTTTCTTCCAGACAGGCTGACGCTGTAATAATTTTAAAAGTGGAACCCGGCTCATATGTATCATTGATGCATCCATTTCTCCACATCTGATTCAAAGCTTCTTTTGATTTTTCTGAAATTTCCTGATCCTGATTCAACGTAAATGGTTCGTTCAGATCAAATTCCGGTACATTTACCATGGCAAGGATTTCTCCGTTTTGTGGATTCATAAGAAGAATCGCAACCTTATCCGCCTGTTTTTCTTCCATGACTTTTTCTGCCATCTGTTGGGCGTACATCTGAATATTATAGTCCATACTGATTTGAAGCGTCTTGCCTGCCACCGGTTCTACCCGGTCTTCAGCTACACCCTCCAGTTCAATACCTCTTGCATCTGTCGTTGTCAGAATCCTGCCGTTACTCCCCTTTAGGTAATCTTCGTATCTCACTTCCAGTCCGATGATTCCCTGATTATCACCACCGGTAAATCCAATCACCTTCGAAGCAAGCTCATTATACGGATAGTACCGTTTAAAATCTTCATCCACTTTCACTCCGGCAAGTTCCATTTCCCGTATCTTATCCCCTGTCTCCTTATCAACATTCGTCTTAATCCGTTCCATGGAAGACACCTTCTCCACCCGCTTTCTAACTTCCGCTTCCTCCATGCCCAGACATTTGCTCAGTTTTTTTATCACCACCTCTGGTTCCTTAATCTGGCTATGTATGACCGAAATTGTACACACCGTCCGGTTTGTTGCCAGCACTGTACCATTCGTATCGATAATTTCTCCTCTGGCTGCCTTAATCTTTCGTTCCCGCTCGTGAAGATCTTCCGCCTTTTTCTGATAATACTCCGCATCAAAAACCATCAGATAGACCATTCGTCCTATCAGACCCAAAATCATCAAAAGTGCCACCAAAAACACAATCATAATTTTCCTTTTATTATATGTTTTATTTCTCAATACAAAAAAACCTCAGAAGCGCTGTTTTTATCAATTTATTAGGACACTTCCGAGGTTATTCATTTTCATATTTAATTTTTCCTGTTAATTTTCAAATATATCTATTCTCCGTCACCGGACTCTGTTGCCATGTCATCTGGTGTATCACCACTGCTGTCACTGCTCGCACTGCTATCAGATGATTTTGCATCTGCTGCCTTAGCATCTGCAGATTTTTCTACTCCGAGATACGGCAATATCTCTGTCATAATCTGAGATGCCATTGTCGTTGCCAGTTTACTGTTTGCCTGATTATCCACATTTGGCTCGTCAATCACAACGTAGACCATGACCTGTGGATTTTCCTGTGGTGCATATCCAATAAAAGAGACCAGATACTTTCCATTTCCTCTTGGCAGTTTTTCCGCAGTTCCAGTCTTACCTCCAACGTCATAACCTTCTACTGCCGCAGTCTTAGCTGTTCCTTCTTCCACAACTCCAAGCATATAATCTTTGATAATATCACTCGTCTCCTTAGAAATGGTATGTCTTACAAGAACCGGATCTTTATTTTCCGTCACATTTCCATTTTCATCTCGAATCTGCTTTACCACATGTGGCTCATAGTAATTTCCGCCGTTGATCAGTGAACAAAACGATGCTGCAAGCTGAGTCATTGTAACATTAAAGTTCTGTCCAAACGCGTTGGTAGCCAGCGTAGAGGAATCCATATCCTCTAGTGAGTATAAAAGTCCTGCTGCTTCTCCCGGAAGATCAATTCCAGTAGACTGTCCAAATCCAAACAACTGCTGATATCTTACAAACTGCTCTTTTCCTATTGCTGAACCGATCTGCATCAGTGCAACATTACAGGAATTTTCCAAAGCTACTTTTAATGACTGTGTTCCATGTCCATCACGGTTACTACAGTGAATATCATGGTCTCCTACGTGAAGAACACCATTGCAGACATAACTTTCATCTCCGGTCAGCACTCCAAGATCCAGACCTTCCGATATGGTAAACGGTTTAAATGTGGAACCTGGCTCATATCCACTGCTGATGCAGAAATTATTCCAAAGTGAATTCAGTTCTTTGACTTTCTCCTCATCAGACAGTGCTGCTAGTTCTTCTTCTGTGTGTAGTTTTGTCAGATCACGTGGATTGTTGAGATCATAATTCGGATAAGATGCCTCCGCAAGAATCTCTCCATTTTGCGGATTCATAACCATAACTGCCGTATTCTTACTTCCAAGTGTCGTACCGGAACGGTTCTCCTCGTTGAACTGTGTAATATATTTTTCCACTACACTCTGTACCTGAAGATCAATTGTTGACACAACCGTATCTCCATTCTGGGCTTCCTTCACTGTCTTTTCATAGGATGAATCTTCGCTCAGATATCCATATTCTCTGCCATCTGTACCATTTAAAATAGAATTATAAGAAGCCTCGATTCCATTACTTCCCACATTTCCAGACACGGTAAAGCCAATCACATCACTGGCCAGTGTATTATACGGATATGTTCTCACATAATCCTCTTCCAGCCAGATTCCATTGACATTCGGATAATTCTCATCATCCTCATCTATCTTTTCGAACTCCTGAGCTTTTTCATAACTGACACCCTTTTTCATAATCAGATAACGGCTGTTCGGATTCTCCTCCACTTGATCTTCCACGTCACTTTTATCAAGTCCAAAACAGTCTGCCAACACCTGAATTGTCGGGTCAACATATTTTTCATCACTGTTCATGACCTTTGCATCCAGAATCACATTATATACCCGCTGGCTTGTTGCAAGCTTCGTGCCATTCCGGTCTACAATATCACCTCGTTTAAATGGAATCGTTCTACTCTGATACTGTTGCTGATCCAACACGATTTTAGAATATTTATCCCCGTTAAAAGCATTGATATAAGTAATTCTTCCTACCAATAAAGCAAAAGCCAGTACAATCCCCGCGAAGAGTAATACTAGCTTTTTTTGCATAAGTTTTGTAAATTTTTTTCGAAATTTGTTTTTTCTTGGTCTTCTTGCCATTCTATCACCTATTTCGCATTCTTATCAGACTGGGCAAGTACTCCATCCTCCGGAATTCCTTCGTATTGCTTCACATAATCTCCAGAAGGGCTGTCATATTCAATCACCTGATCAGAAGTCGCATATACCATACCAAGTTCATTCATAGCTTTCTCTCGGATTTCATCTAAATTTACAGAATCCATCACTGAATTATACTTCGTATTGTTCTGCTCCTTCAAATCTGCAAGCTCCTTCTGCAAGGAACTTACTTCTTTTGAATGACTTGTAATTCTTGACTGCATCTGCACATAATTCACGCACAGGATCAGTGCAAATATTGCTGCCACCGCAAGAAATGTTACATAAGCACGGTTCATAGCCAGAGCCTTTTTTCGATTTTGGCTGACCCGTCTGCTTACATTCTTCTTTCTCTTTGGAGCACTCGTTCGTCTCTGTGGCTCATATGACGGCTTTGTCACAACATTGCCATACACATACTGTCCCTGTCTGTTCACTCTATTCTTTTGTGTATGCACGGTTCTTCCCGCTGCCATAATACTCACCTCAATTATCTATCCGCCGATTTTAGCAATGTTCAAAAATACGAAGCTTCGCACTCTTAGATCTGCTGTTGTACTCAAGTTCCTCTTCACTTGGCAGAATCGGCTTCTTTGTTATAATACTCCCTTTTGATTTTTTCCCACATACGCAAACCGGAAAGTCCGGTGGACAGGTACATGGATTTTCATTCTTTCGGAACGCACTCTTCACAATACGGTCCTCCAACGAATGAAATGTAATAATGCATAATCTCCCACCCGGATTCAGCAGATCGATCATATCGTCCAGCGAATCGCGTAACACATCAAGTTCTCTGTTCAACTCGATGCGTATTGCCTGAAACGTCCTCTTTGCAGGATGTCCAGACTTTTTCTGAAACTTCATAGGAATTGATGCACGGATAATCTCCGACAATTCCGCTGTCGTCTCTACAGGCTTCACCGCGCGTGCCTGCACAATGTGCTTGGCTATGTTCTTCGCGAACTTGTCCTCCCCGTAATCGCGAATCACTCGGTAAAGATCTGCTTCTGTGTAGTCATTGACGATGTCTCTGGCCGTCATCTTCTGACGTGTATCCATTCTCATGTCCAGAGGTGCATCTTCCCGATAGGAGAATCCCCGTTCTGCCGTATCAAGCTGATATGATGATACGCCCAGATCAAGCACGATCCCATCTACTTTGTCAATTCCCAGTTCATGGAGCTTTGACTTCATATCACAATAGTTGCTCCGGACTATTGTAACCTTCTCCCCGAAGTCTTTTAATCGGGCACTTGCAGCCTCGATTGCTGCAGCGTCCTGGTCTATTCCTACAATACTCCCCTTTTCTCCGAGACGTCTGCACACTTCGTATGCATGTCCGCCTCCACCGAGCGTTCCATCTACATAGATTCCGTCCGGCTTAATGTTCAGTCCGTCAATTGTCTCATTTAGTAATACTGATTTGTGTTTGAATTCCATATCTTCTCCCTCTAGATACTGAACCCGCTTGCTTCCATATCCGATGCAATCTCTTCAATGTTAAGCTCCACTTCAGCATTCTTTTCATCCCATCTGGCCTTGTCCCATATCTCGGCACGCTTCCCCATACCGACAAACACAACTTCCTTATCAAGTTTTGCATAGGTTCTGAGCACAGAAGGAATCAGAGTACGACCTTGTTTATCAAGTTCGCCGTCTGCTGCGCTTCCCTGAAAGAAATAGGCAAAAGCGCGGGCTTTCTTATCTGTAGTGGTTGGTAATGCATTGAGTTTCTTTTCGAAGTCGTTCCATTCATCTTCCGGATATACATAAAGGCAATTTTCCATTCCTTTTGTTATGACGAAATTCTCCCCTAGATCGTCACGAAACTTTGCAGGAATGATCAATCTTCCCTTTGCGTCAATATTATGACTGTACTCTCCTTTCAACATGAAACTCACCTTCTCTCCCATGGTGGATATTCTCTCCACATCTCCACCACTTTGTACCACTCATCACCACTTTCTACCACTTGAAACCATTGTAAAACACTTTTTCACCTATTTCAAGCACTTTTTCCTGTTTTGTGCAAAAAAAGAGAACCGAATTTCTTCAGTTCTCTGATTTGTCTTCTAATATGCAATTTCAATTCTTATCTGTATACTCTCTATCTGTTACTCAGCTGTTGTTGCTGCAGTGGCAATCTCCTGATTAAATGTATCTACAGACTGATAATTTACTTCCGCTTTTTTCACCGGTCTGCTGGATTCATACATATTGTAAGCAGAATATCCGATCCACACAACAAGTGCTGCTGCTACAACTGCCACCGCACACTTGCGAAGTCTGTTTGCAATCTTCTCCTTGCGCATGATTTTCTTTCTGTTTGCTTTTTCTTCTTTATATCTATCCACTTTCGCCTGGCTCATAATTCAAATGCTCCTTGTCTATGTTCGCTTTTCATATTGTAGCACATCCCACGCATTTGTACAACCAGATTTTACTATCAAGGCCTGAGCTATCAAAGCCTGAGCCCTGCGAATCCTACACAACTACGATGATACCGCCGTCGTTAGCATACATACTACTGATTCCTGCCATATCCACAACAATCACATCTTTAAATGTTGCATGTTTCACCAACTGTTCTTTAACTGCTTCTGCGCGTTCCGGACAGTTACAATGGGAAATTGCAAGTATCTTATTCTGTGGATCTGACATCTCAGCCAGCACGCTTTCTGCCATCTTACCAAGGGCTTTTTTCATGCCACGCCCCTGTCCGATCTGATAAATGGTTCCTTCCGGAGTTGCTCCCATGACCGGCTTAATATTCAAAGCTGTCGCAACAAGCGCCTTAATTCCTGTCAATCTTCCGTTCTTTCTCAATGTATCCAGTGTCTCCAGCACAAAATATGTATGCTGGGATTCGATGTATGCTTCCACCGTCTCTATGACCTGTTCATATGTCATACCCTGCTCCTCGCATTCACGAATCTTCAACGCAATCAATGTCTCTCCGATTGATGCTGAACACGAGTTAAAAACATGGATATTCTTCTCGCCGTGCTCCTCATGATACAGATTCATTCCAAGAACTGCACTGTTATAAGAACCACTTAGTTCTGCTGACAATGTCACTGCATACACGCGATCCGCATCACAGTCATACTTTTCCATATATTTTTCCGGTGATGGACAGGAAGACTTTGGACATTCCACCGCTTCTGCCACATATTGTAAAAACTGCTTCTGGTCAAATGTCTCATCATCTATAATATGATGTCCACCTACTTCTATTGCCAATGACGCTGTCTCAAAAATACCGGAAGCTTTCATCTCCGGTGTTAATTCTCCACAACTATCCACAATCACTTTATAACTCATACTTGCCTCCCGACTTAGTATCTTATCTACGTTTCAAAGACACGTGTTCATTTCTATTATATGTAGTTTCTATTACTACATTAGTAATATAGCACATTTATAATAGAAAGAAAAGAAATATTTATATTTTAATTTTTCTTGATACTCCAAGAGCTATTCCCATTTCTGCCATCAGGAAGAGAACCGACGTACCTCCATAACTGATAAACGGTAATGTAATTCCCGTATTTGGAATAACATTAGTCACAACCGCTACATTTAATATAACCTGAAGTGCAATATGAGCAAAAATTCCAGTTACAATCATATAACCATACACATCTGGCGCATTCTGGGCAATAAATAACAGTCTATATAAAAGCAATCCAAAAATCACAAGGAGCATAATAACACCAAACACTCCAAGCTCCTCACAGATTGCTGACAAAATCATGTCATTTTGTACCTCTGGAATAATCATTTTCTGAGCACTGTTTCCTAACCCTTTTCCAAAGAATCCGCCAGAACCGATTGCGTACAGTCCCTGCAAAGTCTGATAACTTCCGTCTGAAGCATATTTTTCCGGGTGCAGCCATGCAATAACACGGCGAAGTCGGAAGCTTGTACTTGTCTCCAGAGTCTTCGACAAAACAAACACTCCAACTGTGGCCACTACCGCCACGGCTCCAACAATCATCAGAAACGGTTTCGTCTTTGGATGCATAACAAAAATAAGAATACATGTAATTCCCAGTACAATCATACCTGTACTTAGGTTATCTGTAAGAATATATACGCACGCAGCATTGAATCCACCCCAGGCCAGTGTCTTCAGAATACCATTCAGAGTCCTTGCCTCTTTTCCAAGTTCAATAATCACTACCGGTATAAACAAAATTACTGCGATTTTTGCAACCTCTGCCGGCTGGAACTGCTGATTTCCCGGAAGTCTCAACCACCTTCTCGCTCCATTGACCGTCTTTCCGAGCGGCGTCTTAACTAACGCCATCAGAAAGATTGAAAACCAATACAACGGTTTCGCCAATTTAATATAGTAATGATAATCTATTGTTGATACGATTATCATTCCCAAAAAACCAACCGCACAGAAAATCAACTGGCGCTTTAAATAGAACATACTGTCCCCTTGTTTTATCAGGGCACTATAAGAACTGGTACTAAATAGCATTACCAATCCAAAACAAATCAAAAAAATCAGAACAGCCAGCATACTGTAGTCAAAATACTGGTCTGCACTCTTAACATTCCTTGTATTTCTTTTTTTCTTTTTTCTTTCTGCCATTATTTTATACTCTCCAATCGTTTCTATTATAACGGGACACGCTTTCAAAAACAACAGATAATTCATGAGTACCGTAAATTCACAGTTTTTCAGATTGAAACATAATATGATAGTGCAATCAGTTATGAAAGGAATATGAAAAATGCAAAATTACCGTTATCGCTCATCAGGAAATTCCAGAGGCTGTATGAGACAGCCTGATTCCAGGCGAGATAATTTGAAATCAGATACTTTTTGTGATATGCCATATCAGGATTCCTGTAACACGCCTTGCCAGGATTCCTGTAGCACATCTCATCAACAAATGAACAATCGAGAATTATGTGCAGGTATAGCATTAGACCAACTGCCTGTGACTATGGCTTATGTGCCATGGACAAAATGGCGAAATATTTATGAGGCTGAAAAAGGATTACGAAGAGGAACCATTTTTCAGGATCTGGATAAACCTTTCCGTGGAATAGGAGGTTGTCAAAATGGCAGATAACAGACCTTGCAAAGCAGAGCTTCTGGACTGGATCAACACTGTGAGTTTTGTATGCGATGATACAAAATTATTTCTGGACACTCACCCATGTAACACAGAAGCCTTAGAATTTTACGAAGAATTTAAAAATCAAAGAATGCAGGCACTTCAGGAATATGCAAAATATTATGGTCCATTGACACTGGATACCATGTGTACACCTGCTGATAAGTGGAAATGGATTGATACACCGTGGCCGTGGCAGGAAGGAGGGTGCTAGTCTATGTGGAATTATGAAAAAAGATTACAGTATCCGGTGAAAATCACAAAAACAAACCCAAAAATCGCACAGATCATACTTACGCAATATGGTGGACCTGATGGAGAATTAGGCGCATCTATGAGATATCTCTCTCAACGATACACGATGCCATATAAGGAAGTAACAGGAATACTGACAGATATAGGTACTGAGGAACTTGCCCATCTCGAGATGATCTGCGCCATTGTGCACCAGCTTACCCGCGACCTGACACCTGAACAATTAAAGGAATCTGGATTCGACCAATATTATGTTGACCACACGTTAGCACTTTGGCCTCAGGCAGCCAGCGGCACACCGTGGAGCGCAACAACATTTCAATCAAAAGGTGATCCTATCACAGATCTACATGAAGACCTTGCAGCAGAGCAAAAAGCACGAACGACTTATGACAATATTTTACGGCTTGTAAAAGATCCTGAAGTCTGCGATCCGATTCGTTTTCTCAGAGAACGTGAAATCGTACATTACCAAAGATTTGGCGAAGCAAATCGGGAAGATTGTAGTAAAATTTCAAAGGTGCAAAAAGCCCACAAATCCAGCACTTTTGAAAAGTCACTAACAATTAGAACATTTACAGGACGTAGGCATAAGCCGCCCTATTTACTGAATACCTCGAAAAAATATAAGATGAAACAGACTATTCTACATAGTTCCAATGGTTTCAACAACTAAGACGTTCAGAAATGAGCGTCTATTTTTT
>ERZ772872.469-NODE-469-length-41570-cov-7.998892_pt1 | contig 41570 bp, 29 predicted proteins | sample MGYA00512132_ERZ772872 | MGnify/ENA primary metagenome ERZ772872 (study PRJEB29015, sample SAMEA2737724) | human gut metagenome | biome: human gut; feature: human-associated habitat; material: faeces | place: China | collected 2012 ...
GACGAAAAATTTGACGACGCATCTGTCGCACAATCTTTGTGCGGTATTGCCTTAATGGAATAACGGTCAAAGCTTATTTATGAGAGTCATTTGAGAAATACCGCGAGAAAATAGATTTTGCTCTAAAAGATATCAACCACGGCAAGTCATTGACAATATCAACAGAAAAAGTCAAATTTTTTGTGCAATTTTTTTCGCTTTTCCAGATTTTTTGTCGATGGATTTGCTTGACACTTATCAGCGTGTGTGCTATAATTATACTATATAGTTGCTTATTTTATCATGGTAGATTAAGGTGTATTTGGATTTGTGATGCTGAAAAAATATCTGCTGATCATAGTAGAATTCAATCACTTTTTTCTGTTTGCGATAAACCTATGATTTATTATCCGGTGTTAATCCCGATACCTATGGGCATTCAAGATGTTCTGTCTGACACATAGATTTGAGAAACTTGAGACGAACGGCATTCAGTTAGCATTCACTTGCGGTATGAGTTCAACTGTTTCCGGATGGTTACAATGAAAACGGCTTTGGACTAATTCTATATTAGAGACAAGGCATTAAACCTAGATGTTTCAATTGATGGAAGTTCTTTAATCCAATATGTAAGACTTTTTATCTCTCATGATCTGGTTACCACTTTAGGATGTGTGCTTTATTTGGAATATGACCATTATTATAAACCAATATAAACCAATTGATTAGTGATCATTGATGAATTGATATGAATGGGGAAATGATTGCCGTGTTAATGGTGGAGCTTCTTAGGGAGTGCTTAGGGTTTAGTGGGCTTTTAGCATATCCGAAAACGTCGTTGGTGCGTTATATGCGAAAAACTAGGCAGGAAATGAAACTGTTGAAGTCCCAGCTTGGGGATACCGTATACACATAAATGAGGCTTGAAATGGCGATGAACGGGTATTTTACTCGTTTATTGCTTTATATAGTAATTGCCGTAAAAGCTATGATTATTATATTATAATAAGGAGTTTGGTAATGGATTATAAGGCGGAGTATAAAAGATGGCTTGAAAATGTTGCAGACACTGATTTGCAAAAAGAACTGCAGAACATGGATGAAAAAGCGATGGAAGACGCATTTTATCGTGATTTGGCATTTGGAACAGGTGGGCTGCGTGGTACAATTGGTGCTGGCACGAACCGAATGAATGTTTATACAGTTTCTAAGGCGAGCCAAGGGCTTGCGAGCTATCTAGGCTCTGCTACAAGCGTTGTTATAGGTTATGACAGCCGTATTAAGAGCGATGCTTTTGCAAAAGTTGCGGCTGGAGTATTTGCAGCAAACGGAATAAAAGTTCATATCTGGTCTGAACTTCTCCCTGTTCCTACTGTTAGCTATGCAGTAAGAGCATTAGGTGCTTCCGCTGGTATCATGATTACTGCAAGCCACAACCCCAGTAAGTATAACGGTTACAAAGTCTACGGAGCTGATGGTTGTCAGATTACAACAGAAGCTGCTGCAGCCATTCTTGCTGAGATTGAAAAGCTTGATATCTTTGCTGATGTTAAGAATTCCTCTTTTGAAGAAGATCTGCAATCCGGTATTATTGATTATATTGATGAATCTGTGCTCACCTCCTTTATCGAGGAAGTTAAAAAGCAGAGCGTTCTTTTCGGTGATGAGATTAACAGAGATGTTGCTATTGTATATAGTCCTTTGAATGGCACTGGTTTAAAGCCGGTTACCAGAGTGCTAGAAGAAAGTGGGTTCACAAATATAACTGTTGTTGAAGAACAGCGTAACCCAGATGGCAATTTCCCGACTTGTCCTTTCCCGAATCCAGAGATGAGAGAAGCAATGGATCTCGGACTTCAGTATTGTGAAAAGACGGGTGCTGATTTACTCCTCGCCACTGATCCCGATGCAGACCGTTGCGGTATTGCGGTGAAAACATTATCTGGTGAATATCAGTTGATGTCGGGTAATGAGGTTGGTCTCCTTCTTCTTGATTATATTTGTGCTCAGAGAATCAAGCACAATCAAATGCCAGAGCATCCTGTGTTTGTGAAAACTGTCGTTACAATGGATCTTGCAGAGAAGATTGCAGAGCATTATGGACTTGAGACTGTCAATGTTCTGACTGGCTTCAAGTTCATTGGTGAAGTCATCGGCAAATTGGAAGCACAAGGCAGAGAAAAGGACTATGTTTGCGGCTTTGAGGAATCCTATGGTTATTTGACAGGTTCTTATGTGCGTGATAAGGATGCGGTCAATGCTGCTTTTATTATCTGTGAGATGTTTGCGTTTTACAAGACTAGAGATATCAGTTTGAGTGAAAAGCTTGATGAACTCTTTAATACTTATGGTTTCTGCCTAAATACGCTTCGGTTCTATGAGTTTGGTGGTTCTGCCGGAATGGTAAAGATGCAGGAAATAATGGCAGATTTCCATCGTGGAGTGGATAATTTCGCAGGTCAGAAGGTAGTTAAGACTCTGGACTACAGCAAGGGTCTTGACGGACTTCCAGCTTCGGATGTTCTAAAATTCTATACTGAATCTGGCTCTGTTGTTATCCGTCCTTCCGGTACTGAACCGAAGGTTAAAGCATACATCAGTGTAACAGCGAAAAATAGAAGTGAAGCAGAAAAGATTGAAGAATCAATCGGTGCCGAGCTTGCTGAAAGAATAAAGTAAGTCATTACATAGTAAGAGGAGAAGTTTATGAATCATTATGGAGTAATCATGGCAGGCGGTGGCGGAACTCGTTTTTGGCCGCTATCAAGACAAAAGACACCAAAGCAGTTACTGAATCTTTCCGGCAAGGACTTAATGGTCAATGAGGCAGTAGAACGTATTGCTACCGTTATCGGAAAGAGCAATATTTTTATTGTAACAGCTGATGTGCAAGCTCCTGCGATGATTACTGCTACACTTGGCAAAGTGTTCCCAATGAATATTCTTGCAGAACCTGCAGCTCGAAATACAGCGGCGTGCATTGGCTATGCTGCAATGGAAATATATCGCAAGTACGGTGACGGTGTTATGATTATTACGCCTGCTGACCATTACATTGAAAATGTACCTGCTCTGACAGAGATTTTCAAGACAGCTATTCTTACCGCTGAAGAGCAGGATAAATTTGTTACTATTGGCTTGAAGCCGACATTCCCGTCTACCGGATTCGGTTACATAAAGTATGATGCTACAGTTTCGGATGCAGTAAAGCCTGTTATCGAGTTTAAGGAAAAGCCTGATGAAGAAACTGCTAAGAGGTATATTGAGAGCGGGCATTATGCTTGGAACAGCGGTATGTTTATTTGGAAAGCTTCACTCATCTTGAAAAAACTGAAAGAATACGTTCCTGATATCTATGCTGATTTGAAGAAGCTTGGTGATGCGATGAACACACCAGCCGAACAGGAAGTGCTGAATGAAGTTTATCCAAATATACGTAAGATCTCAATAGATTATGCTGTGATGGAGCCTAGTGCAGCTAAAGGTGATGTACTTGTTATTCCTGGTGATTGTGGCTGGAATGATGTCGGAAGTTGGGATATGATGGATGTGCTTCACACGCCTAATGAGGATGGAAATATCCTGCTTGGTGATGTGGTTGCAATTGACTCTAAGGATTCTGTTATTTATTCATCCGGCAAGACTGTAACTGCGGTTGATGTTGAAGGACTTGTTATTGTTGAAACACCGGATGCTATCATGGTTTGTAAGAAAGATAGGGCGCAGAATGTCAAGAAAATAGTCGATGCTCTCAGCGAGACAGGCAGAAAGGAATTGCTATGAGCATAGATCCAATAGTTAAACTTTCTCCTGCATTTAAAGACTATCTGTGGGGCGGTACAAAGCTCAGAGACATCTATCATAAACCATGTGATTTTGATATCATCGCAGAAAGCTGGGAATTATCAGCTCATCCTGACGGAACAAGCATAGTAGCTGGCGGTCAGTGCGAAGGAATGCTTTTCACTGAATATCTTGAAAAGATAGGATTATCAGCTCTCGGAACGAAATATGATGCAAATAAAGACTTTCCGCTTCTTATTAAACTCATTGATGCGAAACAGAATCTTTCAGTGCAAGTTCACCCTGATGATACATACGCATTGCGACATGAAAATGGCTACGGAAAGACTGAAATGTGGTATGTCATAGATACAGAACCTGGTGCTGGTCTCTATGTTGGTTTTAACAGAGATGTTAGCAGGGAGGAAGTTGCGCAGAGAATCAAGGATAACACTGTTATGGAAGTGCTTGACTTTCACCCAACCAAGCCAGGCGATGTATTCTTCATTCCGGCTGGTACAGTTCATGCAATCGGCGCTGGAAATCTGATCTGCGAAATTCAGCAGAGCAGCAACAGTACATATAGACTGTATGACTATGACAGACGTGATAAGTTCGGTAATCCGAGAGAACTTCATCTTGAAAAGGCTCTTGATGTGTTGAATTATCGCAAATATGAGCCAAAATCATTTGACGGAAAGGTAAGTTGCAAATACTTTAATGTTTCTTTTGTGGATGTGCAAGAACAGCAGCAAATTCCGCTATCAGATGACAGTTTCTATTCGATCACCTGCATCAAGGGCTCAGGTACTCTTATGCTGGGCGAGGCAATGCCCATCAATTCAGGCGAAACGGTATTTATTCCTGCAACTGATGCTATTATGAGTGTTGAAGGAAATGTATCGCTCGTAATAACTAAAATGTAAAAGGAGAAAACACTAATGAAGAAGGCACTTATTACAGGTATTACAGGACAGGACGGATCGTATCTTGCAGAGTTGCTGCTTGAAAAGGGTTATGAGGTTCATGGCATCATCCGAAGAGCATCTGTTTCTACAACATCCCGTATTGATCATATCCTCGATAAGCTGATCATTCATGAGGGTGATCTCTCCGATTCTTCCAGCATTATTCGTATCGTGCTTCAGGTAAAACCTGATGAGATCTACAACCTTGCAGCTCAGAGTCATGTTCAGGTTTCTTTTGATGCTGCTGAGTACACGGGTGATGTCGATGCAATCGGCGTTTTGAGAATTCTTGAGGCTGTACATACTGCTGGTCTGGACAAGACTTGTCGTGTATACCAAGCTTCTACTTCAGAACTTTACGGTAAGGTTGAGGAAGTTCCGCAGAACGAGAATACGCCGTTCCACCCGTATAGCCCATATGCTGTTGCAAAGCAGTACGGCTTTTGGATGATTAGACAATACCGCGAGGCTTATGGCATTTTCGCCTGCAATGGTATTCTATTCAACCACGAGTCTGAGCGCCGTGGAGACAATTTTGTTACTCGTAAGATCACACTTGCGGCAGGACGTATTGCTTGCGGTCTCCAGGATCATTTGGAGCTTGGCAATCTCGATTCTCTGCGTGACTGGGGTTATGCAAAGGATTATGTGGAGTGTATGTGGCTGATTCTTCAGCAGGACGAGCCGGATGACTATGTAATTGCGACTGGCGTTCAGCACACTGTTCGTGAGTTCACTACCCTCGCATTCAAAAACGATGGCATTGAACTTGAATGGAAGGGCGAAGGTTTGGACGAAAAGGGCTATGACAAGAAGACTGGTAAGATGCTCGTTTGTGTAAATCCTAAGTGGTATCGTCCAACTGATGTTGTTAATCTTTGGGGTGATCCTACTAAGGCCAAGACTAAGCTGGGATGGAATCCCCAGAAGACTAGCTATGAACAGCTTTGTGCTATCATGGCAGAACATGATCTCCAGCTTGCGAAAAAAGAGGCTGAAAGCAAGTGATAGCTTTGATTACAGGTAGCGCTGGTTTTTACGGAAAGCACCTAAGCGATGAACTTGAAGAAAATGGATATGAGGTGATTCGCTGCGATTTGAAAGCAGAAGGCGATATCATTTCAATGGACGTTATGAATTCGGATATGGTGCTGGATATTATATCTCAGCACCGTCCGGATGTTTTAGTTAATATGGCTGGGCAGGCAAATGTTGGACTTTCATGGAAGAAACCGCAGCTCACTGTACACCTTAACACTATCGGATTGATTAATATACTGGAAGCAGTAAAAACTGTGAATCCGAAAATGAGAGTGATTGCAATTGGTTCTTCTGATGAGTATGGAAATCTAAAAGAACGTGGGGCTAATGTGGTAGAAGAAATACCAGTTAGCCCTATGACACCATATGCAATTTCCAAGCAAGCACAGGAGCAATTTGCACAGCTTTACAATATGAACTATGGTATGAATGTCTGCATGGTTCGGCAGTTTAATCTTGGCGGTGCAGGTCAGGCTAAGGGATTTATGCTCTCTGATTTTGCGTCCGGAATCGTTGAGATTGAACGAGGGCGGAGAGGATATCTTTCTGTTGGCAATCTTGAAAGTGCAAGAGATTTTACTCATGTGAATGATGCTTGTCGTGCAATCCGGTTGATTGCTGAAAAAGGTCATTCCGGAGAAGTTTATAATATTTGTTCTGGTGTTACCTATACTGCTCAACAAATATTGATTAAGATGATTGGTATGGCAAAAGCTGCGATTGAGGTCCATCAAGATCCGTCAAGAATGCGTCCGAGTGATACACCTGTTGTTTGTGGAAATCATGATAAATTAACTGTACACACAGGTTGGTGTACAGAAATAGGAATAGACGAAATAATTAAAGATACTCTTAATTTTTGGAGAGGGCAATAGGTTGGAGATAACATATGAGGATGAAATTTCTAAATACACATATTGATAATCTTACTATGAATGAGGCAATCAAGGAAATAGACTGTCTAATAAAAGCAAATAGTCATTCCTATGTTGTCACCCCCAATATGGATCATATTGTTCTACTTGAAAAGGATCAATTGTTTAAAAAGGTTTATGAAAATGCAGCTTTAGTTCTTACAGACGGTAAGCCGCTGTTGTGGATTGCGAAGTGGAAAGGCACTCCTATCAAGGAAAAGGTGTCTGGATCGGATCTGTTTCCAAAAATGTGTCAGTTAGCCGCCAAAAGAGGATACAGGATATTTATACTTGGTGCAGCTGAAGGTGTAGCAGAAAGAGCTGCAAATAATCTGAAAGAAAAATACCCAAGACTTCAGATATCTGGGACATATTCTCCCCCACTTGGATTTGAAACGGATGAGTCTGAAGTCGATAAAATCATTGATATGATTAACGCTGCAAAAACGGATGTTCTTGCTGTATCGCTTGGATCTCCCAAGGGCGAAAAGTTCTTGTATCACATTCAAAATCGGCTTAATGCAGCCTTATCCATTTCAATCGGGGCTACAATTGATTTTGAGGCTGGTAATGTCAAGCGAGCACCAAAATGGATGGCAGACCACGGGCTAGAATGGCTGTTTCGTATTACACAGGATCCTGGAAGATTGATAAAAAGATACTGGAATGATGCAGTGTCGATTGTTCCAATAATATTTAAATATAAAAATGATAGTTGATAGAAAATTACTGAATCTTTTTAAAGAACTTTATTAGATTGAAAGGCGTATCAAAGTATGAAGTTGATTTATCTGTATACGAATTTAAATTGGTATAGATTGTCACTCTTCAAAAGTATCTCAAAAATAATGGACGTTCATGTTGTTATTTTGAATGGATATGAAGTTGGGTATCAAGGGGTTGAATACAAACCGGATTATCAAGGGCTAAATATTACATTCCTATCGGAAGAAGATAGTCATTTTTCAAAATTAACCTCAATTCTTGATCAAGAGAATTTTGATGGAATTGTTGTTCCTTCCATGAATAGTGCTTTCTATCTTGATCTCACAACACGTTTAAGCCATTACTATCATAAAAAGGGCAAAACGGTTCTTTATTTTTGGGAGTATTGGCCCATGGATGTAGGAAAAGAATCAATCAGCAAGTGGTTTAAACAGCAGATTAGACATATTTATACGAGACTGAATCGAAGGTCAATCGATTATTTTATAACTCCTAGCATGAATACATATTCGTTCTATCAGAGAATGAATATCCCTTCTGAAAAGTTAATTCGCTGTTGTAATGTCAGTGAAGTGGAGGAATGCGAGGCAGATATACAGATAATTCGCAATGAATTAGGAATTCCTAATGACCATAAGATTGTTTTATTCTTTGGTAGACTTGAATCCTATAAGGGTGCAGCAGAACTAATTACTTGTTTTAGCAAACTTCAAAATCAAAAGTGGCATTTGTTAATTTGTGGACCAGGTTCTGAAACAGTTCAACCTTTGGCGAATAATGCTCCCAATATTCATTTTGTAGGGAGTGTCAAGCCAGAAAACCGCGCTATGTATTACTCTGCGGCGAATCTTTTTGTTCTGGCAAATACGTACAAGGGAAAAGTTGAGCCTTGGGGTTTAACGGTCAACGAGGCTATGTCGTTTTCATTGCCTATTCTTGCAACAAATGCGACCGGAAGTGCAATTGATTTGGTTTTTTCGGGCATCAATGGTTATGTTATTGATGCAAGTAAATTAGAAAAAGAATTGCCATATTATATAGAAAAAATACTCAGTGATGATGAGCTTGAAAAAATATTTGGCAAGAATTCTAAGATGATAATATCGAATTATACATTCGATCACATGGCGGAAGCGTTCAAAGCTGCAGTAGAAAAAGGCTTGATTCAATAGTATATCTCTTTTGACAGTTTCATAAGAAAAGGGTGATATTATGGGCATGATCAATCAAATAAAAAGACTTGATGCAAAAAAATCGGGGTTGCATGTAGTTGATGATAATGAGCTTACAAAGTTGAAAGCGACCTTACTAGATATGCTGAAGGATTTGATTGACGTATTTGATACAAATGATATACAGTGGAGTTTATCGGGAGGAAGTATCATTGGTGCTGTTCGGCATCACGGTTTTATTCCTTGGGATGATGATATTGATCTTTTTATGACTAGAAAAAACTTCGAGAAGTTTAAGAAGATATTTAACCAACAGCTTGGAGGTAAATACAGGTTGAGACTTCCTGGAGATGATGGTTATATTCTTCATTTTCCAACGATTGAAAAGTTAGGTACCAAGATAAAGCCTGTTCAATCAGCAGAGGGAACACAAGGATTGTTTATTGATATTTTTATTCTTGAAAATGCACCTGATAACGCAGTATTGCGAATGCTGCATGGGCTGCGTTCAACAGCGTATCTTGCAATTGACAGTTTTGTTCGTACAGAGGCATGTAAGAAAAATTTGTTGAAGTGTGGGGCAAGCAGCCCTGAATTAATTAAGGCAGTGAAACTTAGGTGCAGACTAAGCAAAATATTTCAGTTTCGCAAAATGGAAAAATGGATGTTTTTGAGTGACAAATGCTTTTCGTCTGTGAAGAACGATCATTCAGAATACGTCGTTTGTCCAAGTGGTGGGGCTCACTATTTTGGAGAGATATTTAAGCGAGAATATCTGGAAAAAACCATAAAGACAGATTTTGAAGATATAAAGGCGAATATTCCTTGTAACTCAGATTATTATCTTACGAAAAGATATGGTGCAGATTACATGACAATTCCTCAAGATGCTGCTAAAGAAAGACACACTTATATTGAATTTGAATTATGACAATGAGGAATGAATAAGGAGATAAAACTATGGCTAATATCGGACTTTTAATCGCCGGCGGTTCCGGCAACAGAATGCATCAAGACATTCCTAAACAGTTCATTACAGTACATGAGCGACCGGTTATTGTGTACACCCTTGAGGCGTTTCAGAATCATCCGGAAATTGATGCAATCGCAGTTGTCTGCATTGAGGGGTGGGAGCAGGTGCTTTGGGCTTATGCAAAGCAGTTCAACATTACGAAACTCAAGTATGTCGTTCCAGGCGGCAAAAATGGACAGGATTCTATCCGTAACGGTGTATATGAACTTGAAAAGCATTTTGATAAGGACGATATTGTTTTGATTCATGATGCCATTCGCCCGATGGTTTCTGCTGAAATTATCTCTGATTGTATCAGCAAGACCAAGAAATATGGAAATGCAATTACAGTCATTCCATGCGCAGAAGCTATGATGCAAACAGAGGACGGCAAGGTGTCCACCGGCAGCTATCCGAGAGATAATTTGAAAAGAACACAGACTCCGCAAGGATTCACAATCGGAAAGATTTGTGATCTCCACAGAAGAGCACTTGAAGCAGGAATTACAAATTCCGTTGCTTCCTGTACGCTTATGATTGAGATGGGTGAGCAGGTTTATTTTTCAGCAGGCTCTGAGAAGAATATCAAACTGACAACTGTTGAGGATATTGATATTTTCAAAGCACTGTTGAAAGCGAAACGTTCTGATTGGTTAAAGGATTAAGATATATGAATTTCTATAAAAGTAAAAGCTATAAAAAGGATATAGAGATTGCTGTGACAGCGAGCATAGGGATTGAGAAGCTGTTTGGTTCATCAGTACTAATTGCAGGTGGTTCAGGTCTGATTGGTTCTTTTATCGCTGATATGCTGCTTTGGGCAAATTCTAATATGAATGCGAACATTACAGTATATGCAATGGATCTGAGTGCCGAGAGATTGGCTATAAGATATGCAGGAATCGAAACGGATAAGCTTCATCTAGTTGAACATAATGTAAATGAATTACCAGGTTTTAGCTTCGATGTAGACTATATAATTCACGCAGCAAGTCCTGCGTTTCCGGCGGCATTTAACAGTGATCCTGTAGGAACTGTGATGAGTAATATACTTGGTACAAAGCAGCTTCTTGATTATGGCAAGGTTCACGGAGCAAAGCGTATGCTTTATATCTCATCGGGTGAGGTTTACGGACAGGGTAACCTCAGCCTTGAATCCTTTGATGAGACCTATGCAGGTTATGTAGATCCTACTTCTGCACGTTCATGCTATCCCAACGGAAAGAGAGCGGCAGAGACCCTTTGTGTATCATACACTAAGCAGTACGAACTTGATACGGTTATAGTTCGCCCGAGCCATACTTACGGACCGACTGTCACAAAAGTGGATAACCGTGCAAATGCACAGTTTGTAAATAAGGGGCTTGCAGGAGAGAATATTGTACTGAACAGTGCCGGGAATCAGATGCGCTCCTATACGTATCTTGCTGATTCTGCTTCTGCAATATTATCGGTGCTGACAAGTGGCGAGAGCGGGAATGCATATAATATTGCCAATTCTCAGTCGAGAACCACAATTGCAGGATTTGCAAAGGAAGTTGCCGCTCAGACAGGGACAAGAGTTATCTTTGCTGACCCTGATGAGATTGCTAAAGCAGAAATGACTCCGATCGCCAAGCAAGTACTCAACAGTAAAAAACTAGAAGCACTTGGTTGGCAGGGGCAGTTTACAGTTGAAGAGGGTATTCGTCATACCCTCGATATCATGAGAGAGCTTGATTAACGGAGAGGATACTATGCTCGAAAAACTTAAAGAAGAAGTTTGTGCAGCAAATCTGGAGCTTGTTGCCAGAGGTGTTGTTATCTATACATGGGGCAATGTCAGCGGAATTGACAGAGAAAAGGGCCTTGTTATCATAAAGCCTTCTGGTGTGGATTACGATGGTATGCATCCGGAAGATATGGTTGTTGTAGATTTGCAAACTGGCCAGACGGTAGAAGGCAAGTGGAAACCCTCCTCTGATACCAAAACACATCTGGAGATTTATAGAGAGTTCCCTGAGATTGGCGGAATAACGCATACGCACTCTGTGAATGCAGTAGCTTATGCGCAAGCTGGGGTTGATATTCCTGCACTTGGAACAACTCATGCAGATTATTTCTATGGGGCAATTCCCTGTACTCGAGAGCTTACAAAAGAAGAAGTCGATGAAGATTATGAGCTGAATACCGGGAAGGTTATTGTAGAAACAATCAATCAGCGAGAAATCAAGCCACTTGCTGTTCCGGGAATTGTTGTGAAGAATCATGGTCCGTTCGCTTGGGGAAAGGATGCAACAGCTTCTGTATACCATGCAGTGGTTATGGAAAAGGTTGCTGAGATGGATTTGAAGACGTTGCTGATTAATCCATCAGCGAGGATGCAGCAGTATATTTTGGATAAGCATTATATGAGAAAACATGGTCCGAATGCTTATTATGGGCAACGATAGATGTGGGGGTGTCTAATTGAAGTATGCTATATTTTGTAACACCCCATATCAACTTTTTGTAGCAAGCTGCTTCGTATATGGTAATTGTAGTTCAATTGATAGTGTTGATTTATATGTGGATATCGATAATGTTCCACAGAATTTAGAGATTGTCGAGCGAATGGTTAACGATCAAGTACTTCTAAACATTTATTACCTCAGAAGAGTTATTCAGCATCAAAATCAAATTAATAAGTATCTATATAAAGTTAGAAGCTATTTGCAACCACGTTGGATATTAAAAAAAAGTATGGTTGAACCGGAGCTCAAACGAACAGATTATTATGATGCTGTATTAGTATCTCATTTTGGTGCAATGGCTCAGTGGTTTATTTATTCTTTTCCGTGTGCTCATATTTACTTATATGAGGATGGTTTAGGAACATATTTAAGAAGTAATAATTCAACCCTGACATCTAATATTGATCGTTTTTTTTCAAAATTGACAGGTCGTGGAGCAGATAAAATATATCCTGAGAAAGTACTATTGTTCTGTCCTGATTTTTATGAAGGAATCTACCAGAATAAAGTAGAAAAGGTAGCGGGGATTTATGAGAATCCTGAAATGGAAATGCTGATTCGTCAGATATTCCCACAAGAAGATGCATCTATATATTGTGAATATACTTTCATTTACCTTGGACAACCGGGCGATGATTATAATAAGACGAGAATGATAAAAACTTTAGAATGTGAGAAATCCATTGTGCAGGTTCTTGAAAATACACTAAAAGAGAATGTATTGGTTCGACCTCATCCAAGACAAGATGTATCGCTTTATGAAAACTTAAATATGGATATGCGAGGCATTTCGTGGGAACTATCTTGTGTAAATCAACTTAGTGAAAAATCAATTCTTATCGGTAGATATTCAACAGCCCAGTTTACTCCTAAAATCTTATACGGAAAAGAACCAATACTGATTTTCACAAATATGATATATCCTCCGGAAGATGAGGCAAGGAGTAAAAATATTGATGATGTTATTAACAGGCTTATCCGAATCTACTCAGATAAAAGTAAAATCTATTGCCCGAGGACGATAGAAGAATTTGAAAAATTGTTGTTGGAATTGAGGATAAGATAATATGATTAAGTTGCCAATTAGTTTCCGGGTAGGGAAGCGTATTGATTTGATGGATTATTTGGGAATAATATGCTTAATTCCGTTCTTTCAGCCAGGATGTATTGATAGCTTTATATTGTATGGCATAAATACAACTTTTTTTACTTTACTGGGAAAGTTCTTTACCGCATTAAGGATGCTGATTTCAATATTTACAATTTTTATATTTTTGTTAAATATTAATCGAATAAAGAAAAGAACCAATAAATGGGTCTTTACGTTACTATTACTCAATGTGCTGTTGGTTGCTCTTTCTGGTCTTATAAATTCAGCAAGAATCACTGTCATGTTATCTTATCTATATGATGTAGGAGTTTTGTGTCTCTTTGAATTGTTGATATACCGTAGAAAAAATTTTTTTCTGAATGCAATAATATACTTGTTTGGGGCATTGAGTTGGATCGGTGCTATATCGGTTATTCTGTTTCCAAACGGTTTCAATCACGCACATGATATACATAATGCGATATATTTTTTGGGAAGCAAAAATGCTTCTATAAATGTTTATATAGTCTTCTTGATGTCACTATGGGGAAAATCAATATATGAGGGAAAAGAACTTCCAAGCCGAAGTATAATATATCTTGCGGTTTTCTTCTTGACGGGAGTGATGATGGGTTCTGGGTCAACAATTGTTTGTGTGTTAGGTTTGACGTGCATTTTCGTGAATTACAGAATTCTTAGGGGGAAAATTGTTATTTCACCCATTATTCCTTTTTCAATAGTAATAATAATAGTTGTTATTATATATCTAGGTAGTAGTTTTCAGTTCATTCTTGATGTCTTGGAGTGGATAGGGAGAGATACGACGTTCAGTGGTCGAACTACACTTTGGAAACAAGCGATTAAATACTATAATCAGAACATTTTATTTGGTTCAGGAATGGATATTGTATACAGAAATTTCAGTGGCACTATCCAGTACAGTGCCCATAGTCAGTTTTTAGATCGATTGGCGAAGTATGGTCTTATTCCGTTTTTGGCTTTTTGTGCTTCTATTCTTTATATGGAAAAACAACTTGTCTTTTCCAAAGGAAAAAAAATAAGCTCTATGCTTGGTTTGTTTATAGCATTATATATTTTAAGAATGGGATTTGATGTGTATAGCTTATACTATATCTTTACCATTGCATATCTTTGCAATGTTCTTGTAGGAAATAAAGACGACAAAATGAGTAATAATATGAGTAGCTTAATTTCGCTTTTAGGAGTTGAACCATAAATGGGTAATAATCGCAAAGCTTTAAAATCAGGAATATGGTACACAGCAGCGAATTTCCTTACAAAAAGTATTGGAATCATCACAACTCCTATTTTCACACGGTTGCTCACAAAAAATGAGATGGGTGCATATGGAAACTACACCTCTTGGCTTGCTGTTATGACCATTCTTATCACCTTTACACTTGAAAGCACATTTATCAGTGCAAAATATGAATATGAGCAAGAATTTGATTCGTATGTAAGCACAATGATGTTATTTAGTGGAGTTTCGGCTGCAATATGGTTCATGTTGTTTAATTTATTTTCAGAATTTGCTACCGAAAAGATGCATATTGACATCACGTATATAAATTGTATGTGTTTATACTTGTTATTTCTACCTGTTGTCAATTTATTTCAGGCTAAGGAGCGATACCGTTTTGGATACAAGAAATCTGTATTGATAAGTTGTCTAATTGCAGTAGGAACAGCGTTTGTAACAGTGTTGATGGTTGTTACAATGCAGGATAAATTGGCGGGTAGAATATGGGGAAGCGCACTTCCGACAATTTTTATTGGAATTGTGCTTGCAATCATGTTGTTGAAGGCTGGACATAAGTTCAAATTTGATTATATCAAGTATGCAATCCCAATTTGCTTGCCGTTTATTCCTCACCTTTTATCAATGACATTTTTAAATTCTCTTGATAAGATGATGATCACTGATATTCGAGGTGAAGAAGAAAATGCCCTATACACAATTGCTTATCAGTGTAGTTCTGTTGTTACGATTCTTGTGACTTCATTAAACACAGCATTTGCTCCATGGTTAGGTGAAAAACTTCATGAAGATGCTTTTAATGAAATTAGAGCGTTTTCAAAAAAATATGTGTTGATATTCCTTTATTTTGCTTTAGGAATTATGCTGATTTCACCAGATATTATGATGATTATGGGCGGTAAGCCCTACATGGAGGCAAAATATGTTATGCCTCCGGTTATGCTGGGATGTGTGTGTCAGTTCGTCTACACTATGTATGTGAATGTGGAGCAATTCAAAAAGAAAACAGTAGGTATGGCGATAGCGAGTGCATCTGCTGCAATCATTAATTATGTTTTGAACTATTTATTGATTCCAAAGTTCGGGTATATTTCTGCTGCTTATACAACACTTTTCAGCTTTATATGGTTGCTTGGCATACACATGCTCTTGGTTCGATATTTGGGTTATAGTAAAACATATCCGAACAAGTTTATTCTTAGCGCGGTTGGCTTGGCAGTAGTTATTACGGTTGGAATAAATGCTCTTTATTCACATACCATTATACGCTACATTATTATATTCATATATACTTGTATGCTGATTTTTGCGATAATTCACTTTAAGGATCAGCTAATAAAATTGTTCAAGAGAAAGGCATCTAAATAGAAGGGGGTTAACATGGAACGGCTTATTATTATCGGTGCAGGTGGTTATGCAAAGTCTGTTTTGGATTCCATTGATTATTATAATTATAGAATCACAGGCTTTCTTGATGAAAACATTGAAAAATCTGAGCATTTAGGTTATCCGATTGTTGCCAGAAGTTTGGATGAAATTGAAGAACGAGAGAAATATTTCTATTTCATAGCGATCGGCAATAATATGAGACGAAAAGTCTGGTATGACAGATTAAAGGAAAGAAAACTACGCTTAATCAATGTTGTTGACAAGTCTGCTATAATATCGCCGCAGGCTAAAATTGGAACCGGATGTTTCTTTGGTAAATTTTCCGTTGTTAATGCCGGAGCAACTGTTCATAATGATTGTATCATCAACACCAGAGCACTTGTTGAACATGGCTGCGAGGTTTTTTCTCATGTAAATATCAGCACCAATGCTGTAATCAACGGTGATGTGAAAGTTGGAGAAGGTACCTTTGTCGGAAGTTGTTCCGTGACAATTGGACAGCTTCAGATTGGAGAATGGTCTACGATTGGGGCAGGTGCAGTTGTTACGAAAAATATTGACAGCGGTGTAACAGCCGCAGGTGTTCCTGCCAGAGTGATAAGTAAGAATACTATGCTTGGATGAGATGAGGAGTATAATCATGAAAAAAATATATATTATCGCTGAAATAGGCTGTAACCACAATGGGGACAAAGAGCTTGCACGTCGAATGGTGCTGGAAGCCAAGAAGTGTGGTGTAGACGGCGTGAAATTCCAAACTTTTAAGGCTGATGCACTGATCTCCAAATATGCTCCGAAAGCAGAGTATCAGAAGGTCACAACCGGAACATCCGATTCTCAGTTAGAAATGACTCGGAAACTCGAATTATCGCAGCAAGATTATCTTGAACTTCGTGATTATGCGTTGTCCTTGGGCTTGGATGTATTTTCTACACCCTTTGATCTGGATTCTATTGCATTCCTGGCTGAGTCCGGACAGCATGTTTGGAAGATTCCCTCCGGAGAGATAACAAATCGTCCTTATCTTGAAAAAATATCACAGATCCGATGTGAAAATAAAAGGATAATTCTTTCAACTGGCATGGCGCTGATTGAAGAGGTTCAGGCTTGCCTGGGGGTTCTTCTTGAAGCAGGGGCTAAAAAAGAAGAAATAACTATTCTGCATTGCAATACAGAATATCCAACACCGGATTGTGATGTAAATGTACTTGCAATCAGCGATCTTCATAAACATTTTCCGGAGTACAGCATTGGTTTTTCTGATCATTCTGTAGGCAGCGTAGCGGCAGTTATCGCTACTGCATTGGATATTGTGATGATAGAGAAGCATTTTACTCTGGATAAGAATTTCCCTGGTCCGGATCATAAGGCATCTGCAACACCGGCAGAACTGAAGGAGATTGTAGACAATGTTCGCAGGGCAGAAGCTATGCTTGGTAGTAGTACGAAGATAGTATCAGAATCCGAACGTAAAAATAAAATTGTGGCAAGAAAATCTATCATTGCCAAATGCTCCATCAAAAAAGGTGAAGTGTTTTCAGAAGAAAACTTGACATGTAAACGACCAGGAAACGGCATTAGTCCTATGGAATGGTATCATGTTCTCGGCATGACAGCAGAGCGGGATTTTGAAGCGGATGAACTGATTGAGCGTACCGGATTTGCGTGGCAGGATGCATAAAATATGCGACAGCAATATTATGCTTTTTATCCGTTTTCGGTAAGCGATGAACATGCAAAACAGGATCCCGTTCTTTATGATATTCTGAAAAAGAAATCAGAAAACCGACCTCGTGTCTTAAGGATGATTGACCAAATCATCTCCAATAAAAACGCTGTTTTCACGGCATCGAATGACCAAAAACAAATCTGTTTCATTGGACATTCTCAGCTTGACCAATGGAGTATTGATGAAATCGGCGGCTATCATGTTAGAAATTGCGGAGTATCCGGAATATCTAGCTATGAGTATGATGAGAAAATTCTTCAAACCGAACTGCTTAGATGTGAGGATGATGCGTTTCTTGTCATGCATGGAACGAACGATATTGTATGGGACGACACGATAGCTGAAATTATAGATAGTATTCAAGCTTCAATCCGTTATATTCGCTTAAGAAATGAATCAGCCCCCATTCTTTTTCTTGCATGTATGCATGTAAATGGGCGAATCGATAGAAGCAATACACGGATTGATGTGTTGAATGCAGCATTACAGAAGCGGCTTGCAGACTCAGTGGTCTGGATAGATACATCATTTATGGATGATGAAAACGGAAATCTGAGGCAACAATACACTACGGATGGTCTTCATTTAACAAATACAGGTTATCAAATATTGCAAGCTGAAATCGAAGTGAAAATGAGGAAATTAGATTTATGAAAAAAATTGCAATCATCCCGGCGCGTTCTGGATCAAAGGGACTAAAAGACAAGAACATCATTGATTTGTGTGGAAAACCACTGTTAGCTTATTCGATTGAGGCTGCTGTTCAAAGCGGATGCTTTGATCGTATTATAGTTTCTACTGACTCCAAGAGATATGGAGAAATTGCTGTTCAGTACGGAGCAGAATTTATGGAACGCAGCGACTCATTATCAAATGACACTGCCACGACATTTATGGTGATCGAGGATGTTTTAAGCCGCATTTCAGATCCTATTGACTATTTTGTATTGCTACAACCGACATCTCCGATGCGAACAGCCAAGCATGTGAGAGAAGCATTGGAACAATTTGAGCAGCATTATTTGGATTTTGATTTTCTGGTATCTGTGAAGGAGGCAGAACATGCCTCAGTTCTAGTGAAACCCATTGCAGAGGATGGAAGTCTGAAATTTTTTGATACTGATTTTTCTAATTACAGACGACAGGGTTATATGGATTATAGTCCAAATGGTGCGATATTTATCGCAAAGCCTTCTGCCTATCTCAAGCAGAAGCATTTCTTTGGTGCTCATTCGCTTGCATATAAGATGAATCGGATTGACTCTGTAGATATTGATGATAGGATTGACTATGAATTAGCTAAGATTCTGATGAAGGAAAGAAGTTGATGGTTATGCATAAAGTAGCATTTGTAACAGGCTCACGTGCCGATTACGGTATCATGCGAAATTATCTGAAACTGATGCATGAGGATGAGACTTTCGATCTCAAAATCCTTGCGACAGGAGCTTTGCTTGACAACACCTATGGTCATCAGGTAGACTTGATCTATCAGGATGGTTTTGATGTGGCTGTTGAGATTCCGATTGATCTTGATTCCTCTTCAAATTGCACCATACTACATTCTATGTCGATTGCTTTAGATTGTTTTGCGGACTATTTTTCAAAGGTAAGTTATGATTTGTTGATTATCTTGGGAGATCGTTTTGAAATGCTCCCGGTTGCAATAGCGGCATCTATGCAGAAAATTCCAATTCTTCATGTGCATGGAGGGGAGGCAACCTTTGCAAACTATGATGAGTTCATCCGCCATGCAATTACGAAGATGAGTCTGTTTCATTTCACCTCAACTGAAGAATACAGACGGCGTGTCATTCAACTTGGAGAGGATCCGGAGCGCGTGTTTAATCTGGGCGCACTGGGTGCAGAAAATTGTCTCTATATTGATGAAAAGAATGTTCCACAGGAAATAATAGACTTACCGGAAAAGCAATATTTTGTTGTGCTGTTTCATCCTGAAACATTAACGACCAGTTCGGAAGCAGAACAAGTTACAGAGCTTCTTTCAGCAATATGCCGTAAATCTACGTACAAATATGTGTTTATTGGTTCAAATGCGGATACAAATTCTAACATTATCCGGGATAAAATTAAAAAGTATGTTGAGGAGCATGATAATGCAGATTATTATGAAAACCTGCATACCGATGCCTATCATTATCTTGTGAAGCATTCAGTTTGTTTAATTGGTAATTCCTCGTCAGGAATTATTGAAGCTCCCAGTCTTGGAGTGTACACAATCAATATTGGCAAAAGACAGGATGGCAGAGTGAGAGGAAACAGCATTATTGATGTGGAATGTGATGCTAAAAAAATAGAAGATGCGATGGCTCATGTTCTCACAATTAAAGGCAATGCATTCCCTATTAATCCGTATTATCAGGAAAACTCTGCACAGAAATACTATAAGGCAACTCAGACAATTTTGTCTAAATTATTACGAATTTACGGACAAAAGCCAAAGATCTTCTACGATATTTCTTTTTAAGATTATTTAGTAGATATAATATGTTTGATAATAATCAATCTCTGATTGAACGGATTGATAGATAAAGCTATTCTATTGTTAAAATCTGGAGGATTATTTCATGTGTGGAATTGTAGGATTCACAGGAACAAAACCAGCAGCCCCAATCCTTCTGGACGGACTTGCAAAACTTGAATACAGAGGCTATGACTCTGCCGGTATTGCTGTTCGCGATGGCGAAAAGGAAGCAGAGGTCATCAAGGAAAAAGGCAAGCTCAAAGTCCTTGCCGAAATGACCAATCATGGCAAGGCGGTTAAGGGCACCTGCGGCATCGGTCATACACGCTGGGCGACGCACGGTGAGCCGTCTGCAATCAATGCACATCCGCATTCTTCTGATGACGGCAACGTGATTGCAGTACATAACGGTATCATCGAGAATTATCAGGAACAGCGTGAAAAGCTCATCAAGAAGGGCTACACGTTCAAATCTCAAACCGACACAGAAGTCGCTGTCAAGCTCATTGACTATTATTACAAGAAGTATTCCCAGCAGCCGATCGAGGCGATTGCCCGTGCAATGGTTCGCATTCGTGGCTCGTATGCACTCTGTGTCATGTTCAAGGACTTCCCTGGCGAGATCTACTGTGCCCGAAAAGACAGCCCGATGATCATCGGTATCGCAGATGGTGAGTCTTATGTTGCTTCAGACGTTCCTGCCATTCTCAAATATACCCGCAATGTTTACTACATCGGCAACATGGAGATTGCCAAACTCGAAAAGGGTAATGTTACATTCTATAACATTGATTCCGAGGTCATAGAAAAGCCGCTTACGGAAATCAAGTGGGATGCAGAATCTGCCGAAAAGGGTGGCTACGAGCACTTCATGCTCAAGGAGATTCACGAGCAGCCGAAGGTGATTCGTGACACCATCAATTCTGTGGTGAAGGACGGCGTTGTTCACTTCGATACCGTTAACCTTACGGATGAGGAGATGAAGACACTCGACCAGGTGTATATCATCGCCTGCGGCTCGGCATATCATGTTGGTATGGACTTGCAGTATGTGATTGAGAGCCTGACCAGTCTATCGGTTCGTGTGGAGCTTGCATCGGAGTTCCGCTATCGTGATATGACGCTGAAAAAGAACAGCATGGTCATTGTGATCAGCCAGTCCGGTGAAACTGCGGACACGCTTGCGGCACTGCGCATGGCAAAGGACAAAGGCGTCAAGACGCTCGGCATCGTCAATGTGGTAGGCTCGTCTATTGCGAGAGAAGCGGACAATGTGTTCTACACGCTGGCAGGTCCGGAGATCTCCGTTGCGACCACAAAGGCGTATAGCTGTCAGCTTGTTGCAGGGTACTTATTGGCTCTCCAGTTTGCGAAGGCGAGAAGCGAGATTGAAGATGCACGCTATAACGAGCTTCTTGTAGAGATCAACACGATTCCTGAAAAGGTCGAGAAGATCCTTGAAGACAAGGAACGCCTCCAGTGGTATTCCAATAAGCTTATCAATATCTCCGATGCATTTTTCATCGGTCGTGGTATCGACTATGCGATCGGCATGGAGGGCAGTCTGAAGCTCAAGGAGATCAGCTATATTCACTCCGAGGCATATGCGGCAGGCGAGCTGAAACACGGCCCGATCAGCCTGATCGAGGATGGGACGGTTGTGCTCTCTGTGGTGACACAAGAGAAGCTGGTAGAGAAAACAATCAGCAATATGGTCGAGGTCAAGAGCCGGGGTGCAAGGGTCATGGCTGTTACAACTGCAGGAAATTATTTCCTTGAAGATACGGCGGAGTTTGTGTGCTATGTGCCGCAGATTGAGCCGCTGTTTGCAGGAAGCTTGAGTGTGATTCCGCTCCAGCTCATTAGCTACTATGTGAGTGTCGGTAAGGGGTATGATGTGGATAAGCCCAGGAATTTGGCGAAATCGGTGACGGTGGAGTAACAGTTTGACAAGATCGTAGAAAAGTGGTATACTAATAAATGAAATAAATCAGCCCAAAGAATCGGTAGCATTATGATCCTTTGGGCTTGATTACTATGAATTCAGGTAACCGCCAACCGGACCAGCGGGCAAAAAAATGAGCCGAGATCAACCTCGGCTCAAATCCCGTATTCGGTTCATCACAATGAATTGCAGTGAGTTACTGTGAATTACTGTGCGGTGAAATACTGTCAGTTACTATGAAATACTGTGGATGAGAAGCTGTCACTTAACCTCAGCCATGTTTTCAACGATCTGATGATATGTTCTGTGGCAGGTTTCAGGCAGAGTAGCACTCCACGGCATAATGCTGTCAAGCTGTTCTTCTGAAGGTGTTTTGCCCCATGAAGGGAGAACAAGCATCAGATAGGAGAGATAACCAAACACATTCAGTCCGTTTCGCTTGGCTGTTTCGATCACGCTCATGAAGAGAGCACTCGCATCTGCACCCTTATCCGTCGCAGAAAAGAGAAAATTCTTACGGTCGATCACAAAAGGCTTAACGGTGTGTTCTGCAAGATTATTTGTCATTTCCACTTCGGGATGATCTAAAAACAAAAGGAGCTTGTCTTTCTGATTCAGGGCATAGGTGACCGCCGCGCCAAGGTGTGAACCTTTGCTCGGTCTGAGTGTTCCGATGAAGCTGTAGAACTCCTCAATGATTGGTCTTACCTCTTTCTGCCGCATCTCCAATATCTTTTCCGGCGGGACGTTTGCTTTTCTTGCTTCACGCTCCAAGGCAAATACTCTGTCGATGATCTCGACAGCTTTTGCCGCTTTGCTGTTTTTATCATTTTCAGGTATGCTGTCCACAAACTTGCGGCGAGCGTGCGACCAGCAGCCTGCGTGCAGATATTCTCCCGAACCATAAGACCCCAGCCCATCGGTCTGCACGATACCGTCATAACTGCCGAGAAGTTCCTCCGCAGTCACCTTTGAACGGCTGTCCCGATAGGTATAGATCGCGATCAGAAGCTTTGCTGACGCTCCTGTGCAGACCACCCATATCTGTCCCAGCTTCCATGTATTTTCAGGACACGCAGCGTAGTCTCATCAGCGTTCAGGACGGGTTCGAGGTAAGCATACTTCCAGAAGTGCTTCACAACAGGTATAAGCCATTCTGAACTTTTGATGATCCAGTTTGCAAGTGATGTGCGGTTTAGGTAGATGCCCTGCATCTTGAAGTGCTGTTCCATACGGTAAAGCGGTTCACCAAGCAGATATTTCGCCTCAGCGATATATGCGATCATTTCTGCTTCCGGCAGACCTCTCGGAATGACAGGCACAGGCGTCAGATTCGGAGCCTTCACAATATTCGCCTTATCTCCGTGCTTATCGCAGTGTTCACATTTGTAGACCTCACGAAAGTATGTGATCTTAAAGATCTTCGCAGGGATAATGCAGAGCCGTGTGGTGATGTATTCTTTTGAAAACGGCACGAGCTTACTGCCGCAAACAGCACATTTTCTCTGATCTTCGGGAAGTGTATGCACGATCTCTTTCGTTTCAAGATCACCACGCAGTTCATTTCTTCCCCGATGCTTTCCGGTTTTCTTCGATTTTTTTGTGATGGAATCCTCGGTAGGCTCAGCGGCAGAAAGATTTGACAATTCTTCCGCTTCGTTGAACACATTACCATCCAGATTCATTTGTCCGTTGCAGATGAATTTCGATTTCTCGCTTTTCTGTCCGAAGAGCATCTTGTTCCGTTTGAGTATCTGCTCTTCCAGATGCTCGATGTGAAGAGCCTGATCTTCGTTCGATTTTTTCAGCTCATCATTTTCTTTTTCAAGCTCAGAGCACTTCTGCACAGCGGCTTCATATGCTGCTTTCAGTTCTTCGTATGTCATAGCAAAAGCACTCCCTTCCCTGAATTTCCGGACGTTTCATGACACTCTGATTATACCATAATCTGTCCGATCTTTCAAGAAAAAGAGTGCCATTGAAGCATAGAAATATTGTCCACATTACTGTATATTTTCATCGTGGAAAAGTCAGCATATATCCACACCGCCGGCTACTTTTTTGATTGCCTTTGGTTGGTCGATCGACAGTCCCTGCGTGAGCCAGATGAATTGTTCACGGGTAATATTCCTGACCTCCTGTTCATTGCACGGCCAGGAGAATTTCCCGTCTTCAAGACGTTTATACAACAGTAAAAAACCGTCATCCTCCCACAGAAGCACCTTCATACGATCTCTGTGCCTGCCGCAGAACAGAAATGCGCTGCTTGCGAACAGGTCAAGCTGAAACTGCTGCTGTACAAGTGCCGCAAGTCCGTCAATGGACTTCCGCATATCCGTATGTCCGCAGACGATGTAGATATTGTCAGCAGTCAGGTCTTTCAGCATTCTTTCAGACCTCTCAGCAGCGTGAGCAGAAGCCTCTCGGATATATCTGCTGGCATTTCGACCTCGATCCCGTCTTTACGGACGATCATCTTTTGTGGGACAGCCGGTTCAGGTTTCCCAGGTTCAGCGCTGTCCGCAACACATTGTGTCTGCACCGCAGCTGTCGTGCAGGTGACGCTTTGAAAAACACTCAGCGGTACGATCTGCTGCAAAGGCAATTCCGCTCGTTTCAGCAGTTCTTTTCTCACCACATTCAGGCGTGAGTAGTATGTGTGCTGACTGATCCCCTTTTCCTTGCACCACGCTGTTACGGTCATACCGCTGCTTTGGCATTCCTGTATCTGCTCTGCCCACTCCCTGTGACGAAGCTCGGTTTTTACTTCTCTGATCGTTGGCATATTCTCAGCTCCTTTCGGGGTAAATCCCTTTGGAACTATTTTATCGCTTTTTTAGTGCCGAATCAACGTTTGGGTCTGGTTGGCGGTTACATTTTTTATGATATAATTTATCCGAACTGTTGTGACATTGTTTTGCGTAAATACTTGTGAAGTATCTGGTATCTCATATATTTCTGGCATATGCTGAAATTCTCTTTTCCTTATCAAACTATTCACAAAACAATAGATGATAAGCAAGAGGGTTATACAGAATATTGGCATAAGAAATTGTATTTTTCTTTTGCTTTTCATAAATAACCTTTCTGTCAATCTATACTTCCTTCAAAATCCTCTTCTATAGTTATATAAGGCGATACCGCACAAAGATTGTGCGACAGATGCGTTGTCAAATTTTTCGTCAGATGAAACAAAAATGCTCGTGAATACTTGCTGTATTCACGAGCATTTTTGTGAAATGTGACGGGACTTTGCAAGCACATACCGCACAAAGTCGTCAGACGCTCTTTGTACGGTATTGCCTTATAGTCATACTCTTTCATTCCTGCCTGTTTTTATTGACATTTTTGGAAATCACAAAAGTCAGAATAACAAGCACAAGTGGAAAAATACAGCCTGCAAGCACGCCCTTGCGAATATCATCTCCTGCACTTTGTGAAATGTTTCCTACGATACCCGGACCTATTGCACCGCCAAGGTCGCCTGCCATGGCAAGAAGGGCAAACATTGCTGTGCCGCCTGAGGGCATTTTCCCCGAACAGATGCTTATGGTTCCAGGCCACATAATTCCAACGGAAAAGCCGCATATTATACAGCCTGCAAGCCCAAGCATGGGAATATCCGACAGGGAAGCAACAAGATAGCATATCAGGCAAAGCATGCCTGAGCCTATCATAAATTTTATTAGGTCAAGCCTGTCGCCGTATTTTCCATACAGTGAGCGACTTATTCCCATAGTCACCGCAAACAGGCAAGGCCCGGCAATATCTCCCATAGCCTTTGAAAGATCCAAAGCAGATTCCGCAAATGCAGATGCCCACTGTGCCATTGAAAGCTCCGACGCTCCCGCACATATCATCAGCAGTATGGAAATAATGAACACGGGGGTTTTTAAAAGATTTCCGATACTCATACCTTGCCCGTCCTCGGCAGGGTGTTCAATGGGACAGGTGATGAAATTAAACATATTATACAGCGGAATTATTGCCCAGATACAAGCAAGCCATTTCCAATTGCCTATACCGAACACCGAGAAAAATACTGTGGAAAGCAGGATAACTCCTACCGAGCCCCAACAGTAAAAGGAGTGGAGCAAACTCATTGCCGCCTCTTTATGCTCAAAGGGACAGGATTCAACGATAGGGCTGACAAGCACCTCCGTAAGACCGCTGCCCACCGCATATACAATTGTGCTGATGATTATTCCCATAAACGGGTCGGGCATTATCTGAGGAAGAAACGCAAGTCCCAGAAGTCCTGCTGCCGAAAACAGCTGAGAACCCACAACGCATCTGCGGTAGCCTATTCTGTCCGCAAACTTTGCACAGAGAATATCCACAATAAGCTGGGTGATAAAGAAAACGGATGATATGAGCGCAATTTTTCCGAGAGGGATATTGTAAACATTGTGGAATGTGAGAAATAGCAGCGGTGCAAAATTTGCTGTAATAGCTTGTGTAATAAATCCAAGATAACAGGCAATAAGAGTTTTTCTGTAATTCATCTTGACGTTCCTTTCGCTTTTTGATATAATTGTATCATATCATAACAAACGGCATATTTCAATGTACAATATCGCATTTTTATTACACTATATCGCAAAAATGGAGGATAAATTTGAAAAACCTAAACGACGGCTACGCAAAGATCATCACTGATGAAACTCTTCGTGAAACCATAAGTCACGGCAGTGAGGAATATCCCTTTCGATATTATTATGAGGATATATGGCTCTTTGACCTGCACTGTATTGACTGGCACTGGCACCCCGAGGTTGAGTTTGTGCTTGTAGAAAATGGGACGGCAGATTTTTTTGTGGGCAGCAGCAGATATGTGCTTAACACAGGGGAAGCAATTTTCATCAACACACAGGTGATACATCGGTTTGAGAGCAGCAAAAGTACAATTATTCCCAATATGGTCTTTTCTCCGCTTCTGATAGCCGCAGAAAACAGTTTGATATACCGCAAATATATAAAGCCTGTGCTTATGTCCTCGGTTGAATGCCTGATAATATCGCCGACAGATGAAAAGCAATGTGAGATGCTTGATACAATACGAAATGTGTTTGCCATACAGGAATCGAAAAGCATATCCGAACTGAAAACAACCGAACTTATTATGAAGCTATGGGGGCAGATTTACGAAAGCATAAGTTGGAACGACACTCAAAACATAAACAAAACCTCCGCACAGGCACAAGCACAGCTGCAGATAATGATGCAGCATATCCACAAAAACTATTATCGTCGGATAACCTTGGAAGACATTGCAAGATCTGTTTCTATAAGCAAAAGCAGTGTGCTGAATATTTTTAAAAGCTATCTGCATACATCGCCCATTAATTATGCTCTGGAATATCGTTTGAAGCGTGCTGCCAAGTTTCTTACGGAAACTGAAAACAGCGTTTCCGTTATAGCTCAGACAGCAGGCTTTGAAAATGTGGGATATTTTTGCCGCAAATTTAAGGCACTCTATGGAATGACGCCTAAGGAGTACAGAAATCACAGGCGGTCGGAACGGAAATAATAAAAAGCAAAGGACTTGCTGCGTTTGGCAGTGACAAATCCTTTGCCTATTTTATTTTAAGGCAATACCGCACAAAGAGCGTCTGGTGACTTTGCACGGTATTGCCTTTGATTCGGATAGGCTGGAAGTGTAATGACGGGGTCTATAGGCTGTATGCTTTTCATATTTTTGTTCAAATCCATTTGCCTTCTTTCTTTATTGGACAACGCTAGGCAACTCCAAAAATTCCAACAACTGGCACAAACTGCCCGTTTCCCACTTGCCATTTTACTTGCCATTTGCCCGTATTTACTTGCCATTTTGGGAAAAAATCTGTTTTTCGCAAAACACCCCAGGTAACGAAAAAAAGCTGAATTACGAGCTTTTTCGTAATTCAGCCTTCTGCAATTGGTCGAGGTGACAAGATTCGAACTTGCGGCCCCTACGTCCCGAACGTAGTGCTCTACCAAACTGAGCCACACCTCGATTGGCGACTTCATTAGTATATCACATTTTCGGGCACTTGTAAAGCCTTTTTCACCATTTTCGAAAAAAGAAAAGTTTTGCATTGCTAAACAATCAATTTTCAAATCAAACTATAGAAAATTTGTCGAATCAGAGCGTGTGAAAAGATAAAAGCAAAAGGCAGCCTTTCGGCTGCCCTCGCGGTGATTGTCTAGCGGTGATTGTCTAGGGAAACACTGTGTTTGTTATCGTGCATTCGGCACATTGGTGCGGACGGCACTGATCACGGCATAGCTGTTCTTCGGCAGGATCACGGCATCACCGTCGCAGATGCCGCTGATGACCGTGCTGAATGCATAGCGGCCGAATGCCTTGTCGCGGAGCGAAACCATTGTGGTATCCCCGCTGCGGTTCAGCAGGATCACAGCACTGGAGCCATTTTCCGGAATATAGCGGGCAAATCCCACAACATTGTCCTCCAGCACCAGAAATTCCATAGCACCCTCTGCAAATGCAGGGTGTTCCCGCCGGATCTTTGCCAGCTGGCGGGTGTAGTCAATGAGCTCGGTGTCCTCCTGTCCCCACGGATAGCAGCGGCGGTTGAACGGATCCTTCCAGCCCTGCAAGCCGGCTTCGTCGCCGTAGTAGATGCTGGGTACACCGGGGAGGAAGAACTGCAATACCATAGCCCCTTTCAGGAGCGTCTTGCCGCGTTCGTATTCCTCCGGCGACAGTTCATTCGATGCCATCCAGTCCTTGCTCTTGTCGTCGCAGGGCTGCCCGCCGAACCGGTTGATCGCCCGTTCGATGTCGTGGGTGGAAACGAAGTTCATCAGCACATCGACAGTGCACTTGGGATAGTTCTCCAGAATGCCCATGATGCGGTCGCGGAATGTGGTGGCAGCTTCGCCCTTCATGTAAGCAATAATTGCCTCGCGGAACGGGTAGTTCATCACGCTGTCCAGCTGGTCGCCCAGCAGATACCGCCGCTTGACACCATACGCCTCCTTGTTGGAAGCGTCTTCCCAGACCTCGCCGATGACGATCTTTTCCTCGTCAAACTTCTTGACGCAGGCACGCAGGTTGTCCAGAAATTCGTCCGGCAGTTCGTCGGCAACATCCAGACGGTATCCGGCAGCCCCCAGACTGAGCCAGTAGTCCAGTACGCCGTCATCGCCGCAGATGTACTTGGTATAGCTGGGGTTGTTCTCGTCCACGTTGGGGAGGGTGTCAATGCCCCACCACGACTCATATTCCTTGTTGCCCCAGAAGTGATACCAGGAGTAATAGGGGCTCTTTTCGGACTGATACGCACCGGGGGTGGGATAGCGGCCGAACTTGTTGAAATAGATGCTGTCTGCACCGGTGTGGGAGAATACGCCGTCCAGAATTACCGAAATGCCGCGGGTTTTGGCAGCCTTACACAGTTCCCGAAAGTCCTCGTTGGTGCCCAGCAGCGGGTCTACCTTCCGGTAATTGGCGGTGTTGTAGCGGTGGTTCTCGTGGGATTCGAAGATCGGGTTCAGATAGATGCAGGTCACGCCCAGATCTTTCAGATAGTCCAGCTTGCTGCGGATACCGTCCAGATCGCCGCCGAAGTAGTCGTTGTTCCAGACGTGTCCGTTCTGGTCGGGCTTGTAGTAGGGGAGTTCTCCCCATTCCCGCATCACGCGGTCAGAGGGCACATTGTCATGCATCTTGCCGCTGCTGCAAAAGCGGTCGGGGAAGATCTGATACATCACGCCGCCCTTGAGGAACTGGGGTGTCTGATAGTCCTCGCTGTAGACTGTCAGCTGGAACATTTCTCCCTGATCCAGTGTGCCGTGGCAGGCATCGCCCCGCTTGATATAGTGCCGCACACCGTTGGAGGTGTAGGAGAAATAGTAGTAGTGTACGCCGGAGTACTTGGGAATGAGATCTGTGGTGTATGTGACATAGCCGTTTTCGTGTTCTTTCACGTTCATCGGCAGAAAACGTTCCTTGAAGCCGGTGCGGAAAACCACCAGCACCGGAGAAAAGTCCAGCGGCGTTTCTTCCGGCAGGCGAATGGTGAACTGACAGCTCTGGTTTCTGGCAATGGCACCGAAGTGCGACTTATACGCCGAATCCCAGCTGTTGTAAAAATAACGCATACAGAGATGCTCCTTTCTTTGTGAAGTGAGAATATGCAAATTGTAATTTCGCGGACACCGTGCAACCCGTTCATTCAAGAAAACGGAGCAGGGTTTGTGCTGCTCCGTTTTCGTCAGATTATATCAGTTCCGGGAGAGATTCCCCAGTCCGCAGGGCAATACTGCACAAAGAGCGTCTAGCGACTTTGCACGCCATCTGCTTGCAAATTTTCCGTCATATTTCACAAAAATGCTCGTGAATACATCAAGTATTCACTCCGCTTTTTGTTTCATCTGACGGAAAATTTGACGACGCATCTGCCGCACAATCTTTGTGCGGTATTGCCTCAGATATTCCAAATATCCTTTGCGTACTCGTTGACTGCACGGTCTGCGGAGAAGATGCCTGCGTTGGCAATGTTGTGCAGGGACATCTTGGTCCATGTGTCCTTGTCGGTGTACAGCTTGGAACTGTGTTCCTGTACCTGACAATAGCTGTCGAAGTCTGCCAGAACCATGTACGGATCCAGTGTCCGCAGAGAGTCTGCCACTTCAGTGAACTTGCAGCCGTTGATGCCGGCATACATGCGGTCGATACAGCTCTTGATGACCGGATTGTTGTTGTAATAGTCCTCCGGACGATAGCCGCGGGCCTTGAGGGTGTTGACTTCCTCGGTCTTCATGCCGAAGATGAGGATATTTTCCGGACCAACTGCATCGCCGATCTCGATGTTTGCACCGTCCAGTGTACCCAGTGTAATGGCACCGTTCAGCATCAGCTTCATGTTGCCGGTACCGGAAGCCTCTGTGCCTGCCAGAGAGATCTGCTCGGAGATGTCGCAGGCCGGCATCAGCAGTTCAGACATGGTAACACAGTAGTTTTCGAGGAAGTATACAGACAGCTTGTCGGAAATGCGGGGGTTCTTGCGGATCTCCTCAGACAGAGCCCAGATCATCTTAATGATCTGCTTTGCCAGATAGTAGCCCGGAGCAGCCTTTGCAGCGAAGATGTAGGTCTTGGGAGTAAAGTCCATATCCGGATTTTCCAGCAGGGCGTTGTACTGTGCCAGAATGTGCAGAGCATTCAGGTGCTGCCGCTTGTATTCGTGCAGACGCTTTACCTGAGCATCGAAAATACTGTCGGTGTCCAGAACCAGACCGCTCTTTTTCTTGACATACTTGGCGAAACGCTGCTTGTTTTCCTTCTTGATCTTCCGCAGCTGTTCCAGAACGGCCTTGTCGTCTGCGAAAACGTCCAGCTTTTTCAGCTCGCTGCCGTCTTTCAGGAAACCGTCGCCGATCTTGTCACGCAGCAGCTGAGTCAGACCAGGATTGGACTGATACAGCCATCTCCGGTATGCGATACCGTTGGTGACATTCTTGAACTTGTTCGGCGTATCCAGATATTCTTCGTGGAATACGCTGTCCTTGATGATCTCCGAGTGCAGCTTGGAAACGCCGTTGACACTGTGAGAAGCCATGACGCACAGGGTAGCCATGTGGATCTGGTTGTCCTTGATGATAGACATGCGGGTGGTCTTTGCACTGTCGCCGCCGTTGCGTTCCATCAGACCGGCACAGTAGCGGTTGTTGATCTCCACGATGATCTGGAAGATACGCGGCACGATCTGCTTGACCAGATTCACGTCCCACTTTTCCAGAGCCTCTGCCATAACGGTGTGGTTGGTGTAGGCAAAGGTGTTGGTGACGATGTGCCATGCACGATCCCATGTATAGCCGCAGTCGTCCAGCAGCACACGCATCAGTTCCGGAATTGCCAGTGTCGGGTGTGTGTCGTTGATGTGGATCGCTACCTTTTCATGCAGGTTTTCCAGTGTGCCGTATACGTTCATGTGGTGGTTGACGATGTCGCCGATAGCTGCGGCACACAGGAAGTACTGCTGACGCAGACGCAGGGACTTGCCCTCCAGATGGTTGTCGTTAGGGTACAGTACCTTGGAGATCGCATTTGCCATGGAGTTGCGGGACAGAGCCTGTTCATAGTTGCCCTCGTTGAATTCCTTCATGTCAAAGCTGGGTGCCTGTGCCTTCCACAGACGCAGGGTAGAAACGCCGGCACTGCCGTAACCGGAAACGTACATGTCATACGGGATCGCGATAACGGTGTTGTAGTTGACATGGGAAATATAGTGATAGGAATCCTGCCAGTATTCCTGTACGTTGCCCTCGAAGTGGACTTCAATGGCTTCGTCCGGCTTCGGGTCCAGCCATACGCTGCCGCCCGGCAGCCAGTTGTCCGGTTCTTCGGTCTGCCAGCCGTCTTCCAGAATCTGCTTGAAGATACCATACTCATAGCAGATCGAGTGACCGGTTGCAGGGATTTCCTGTGTTGCCATTGCGTCCAGATAACATGCTGCCAGACGGCCCAGACCGCCGTTGCCCAGACCAGCGTCCGGTTCGCATTCGAAAATGCTGTCCAGGTTGATGTGATAATCCTGCAAGATCGCACGGACATCATCTGCCAGTTCCAGATTGTACAGGGTGGTCTTCAGGGAACGACCCATCAGGAATTCCATGGACAGATAGTAAACGTTCTTTCCGCCGACGGAATTGGTTTTATTGATAAAATGCTGCCGCTTGTGCTTCAGCTTTTCGACCATCAGGGCAGACAGCACCTGATAGATCTGCTTGTCAGAAGCTTCGTCCGGAGAAACGCTGCACTCCAGCTGAAGTCGGTCTACGAATTTTTGTTTTAATTCTTCTCTCTGGGGATTTTCTGTTGTTTTTGCTACCATAATATCCTCCTCAATGCATTTGGCATAGGCGTGCCATTTATCAGTGCTGGCTTCGATTTGCCATACTGCGGACTGTTCCGTTTCCTCTGGAACATCCCCTACTATTTATTATACCGGATTTTGGGCAAGGTTGCAATAGCTTTTTTCACGAAATATTTGAAAAAACAATGGCGTGATTCGTCATATGTGATTGAAAGAAGTTGCACGCGGGTAAATTCGGACAGCCATTCGCCGGAGATGCCGCTGCAAAATTTGGAGAATCAGAAAGCAGTTTGAACAGACTTCCTGATCCTTCCCTTTACTTTTCGAATATTACATAAAAAGTGATATAAAACTTCACAGATAATCAGTATAATAAAGTTGTATCAGAGCAATTTCCGTGATTTACACCAAAATATTCTTTTGATTGTGGAAACAATTGAACGGTTAAAAGCGGTGGAGTTAGTGGAAATTGCTGTAAAAATGTGGTATGTATATCGTTTTTGTCGATGTTGCTGCCACGGTGCAAATCTGCACAGGGAATCGGTTTTCCCGTGCAAAAAATCTGAGGAAACGCCGCATAAAGTTTGCACGAAAGAATGCAAAACAGACTGCGTGCAGCGTTCCCGCAATGAGAGGAGTTTTTTTATGCAGACAGAAAAGACAAGACACCTGCGTACAAGAGTCATCAGTGTCTTGCTGGCAGTCCTGATGATCGTGACCTGCCTGCCGTCGATGCTGTTTCCGGTATCGGCGGACAATAACGGACGATCCGGCGGACCGCTGGTACTGACAAACGCCAGTGTCGAATTTCGGGACAGCAAGTATAATCCGATTGATGAAGTGAATACGGGAGATGTGTTCTATCTGATGTCGACGATCTCCGGAAACAACGTCAATGAAGGAGAGGTGGATTCTTATCGGATCGAGATCACCGACAAGAATCTGCTGCTGCCGAACTTTGCCGGAAACGGCTTCAGGGACGGAGCCGTTTATAATGGGTATACCCTGCATGTCAACAGCGACGGCAGCCGGTATATCGCCTTTGATATTGACAACGGTCAGACCAAACAGGTCCGGCTGCAGGCGAAGTTCCAGAACGGCAAGACCCCGGGCGGAACGATCTCGACTGTAAAGATCGTACAGGACAGCACAGGCAAGAATGCCAGCAGTACAATTACTGCCAAGGCAGAACGGCAGTGGAGTGCGTCCAAGTCGGAGGACAGAAACGCCCTGACAGCGGCACAGCTGGCTGCCGGCACCACGGTAAATTATACCCTGAGTGCTTCGGCGAACAACGTCTCCAAGAAAAACGGCGTGGAATGGGTGCAGTCCCTGAAATTTGAGGACACCATTTCACTGTCGGAAATGACCTTTATCGGTGATGCACAGACTGCGGTGGAAAATGCCGTCAAGTCTGCCGTTGCGGCAGCAGGCTACACTGTCGGCAACCTGAGCGTAGATGTCAGCGGCAGCACTGCCAAGATCAGCTTCACCGTGGACAGTAAGAACACCAATGCCGAGATGTCCGCAGTCAATCTGAACGTGGCACTGCCTCTGAACAGCAGCACCGTGAAGATGAACGGCACCGCGGACGGCAAGGTCACCAACAGCCTGACTGTTTCCGGCAAGCCCTACGGTGACGATGCCAGCTACTCGACCATCGGCGGAAACAGCGTGGAACTGAAGGTTTCTGCTCCGCAGGGGCCGAAGTTCAGTATTGGAAAAACCGTACAAAATGGAAAAGCCTACTACGTGAACGGGGATATTGTAGAATTTGAGATCTCCGCTTCGAATACCGGTGATGCTGCCGGGGATATTACACTGACAGATAACGTTCCGGACGGCATGACACTGGAGAGCATCACAGCCGCAGACGGTACTGTTTCCGGAAACAGCGTGACATTCCAGAATGTCGCTGCCGGTGCAACGGTGACAGCAAAGGTGGTCTGCAAGGTTTCCAAAGACCAGACTCCAAACCTGACCAACGAAGTGACCGACGGTAAAAACACAGCCAAGGCAACAATCTCTGTCAAGGAAGACAAGGCAGTGATTGAAACGCCGATGAAGAGCGGCTATGTAACTTATAATGGTAAGAATCTGGGACAGAAGTACTACCCCCACATTGCCGGACAGACTGCGACCTATACCATTTCTGTTACCAACTCCGGTGCAAAGGACGCGAAAGGTGTTCTTGTTTCAGATGATAGTCTGTCATACAATCTGGAGAATATGACTTATACCGTAGATGGTGTTACAAGATCAGACTTTCCGGATAAAATTGACGTTCCGGCAGGAAAAACGGTGCAGATCACGGTAACTGGTACAATCAGAGACGACGTGGCCGGAGAAATTTCCAATGTGGCAAAGGTAGACGGCAAGTCTTCCAATAAAGTGAAGTTTACACCGGATGTACCGAAAGCACAGCTGGGGATTACGAAGACGGCAGATGTCGGCAATTACACATTTGGCACGGCAAAAGATGTTGTTTACACAATTACAGTAACGAATAATGGTGAAGCAGATGCTGAAAATGTGAAAATAGAGGACATCTTGCCGGACGGCATGACATTCCGTGAAAATAGTGGTGCATATGGCATTTTGACCTTATCAGACGACACCACAGAAAATATTACTTCCGTTGATACAAAAACATTGACTGCCGGCGGAACGATTACTGTTCCAAAAGGGAAGTCAATTACTTTGACAGTATATGCAAATGTGGAAGATTCTGCAACAGCCGCAGCACTGACAAATACCGCAAAAGTATATGAAGGTGCGGAAGTAAAGGGTACTGCGACGCATACTATTTACGGCGGTGAAGATTTAAGCAAATATAGCTTGCAAAAGAAAATCATTGCAGTAAATGGTATACAAGCAGATGATACAACAGAAATTGTAAATGGTGATAAGCTAACATATCAGGCGACTTTTACCAACAAGGGAACCACGACCATGGAAAACCTGTACTTATATGATTATGGTACAACGTTGAAGTGGGAAGCTTCTGATGTTCTGAAAGTCGTTGCAATTAACGGCAATGCGTCTGACTCCAGAATTCAGACTGTTACTGTAGAGCAAGATAATAGATCTCATGGAGGCTATGCGGCTGAAACCTTTAATATTATGGGAATCAAGCTGGCGGCTGGCGAATCAGTGACAGTGGAATACGTGGTACTTGCAAACGATGTCACTAATAATAATGACTACAATCATGAAAAAAATGGAATTCAGGGGTTTGGTGGTACTTATGATCTGAATAATAGTGCATTGATGCAGACATTAAGTGCATTTGAAACAAAGTTCGGAACACAGAAAGGTGTCTATAACTATACCGCAGTAGGCGGTCTGACTGTAAACGAACACGGAAGCAAAACTGTAACTTGGTATGCACATGACATGATTTTGAATCCAGTAAGCAATACTGTTTTTGAGGCGAAAAAGTCACTGACAAATAGTGCGGACAAAACGACCAATATCGTTGATAAGACAGCGGCAGAGCTGGAGCAGAAAACATTTAGTTACAGCTTGGCACTTTCTGGTTCAAATAATGACTATGCTGGGAAAAAGATCGTTGTAGAAGATACGCTGCCGGACGGCATGGAATATGTGCCAGATAGTGTAGAGGGAACTGCAAATTATACAGCTTTGAGCGGCATTCAGGCAACTCAGGTTGGACAGACGCTGACCTTTACATTTGTTTCCACAGAAAAGTTTGAAAATCCATATGGCAGTGGCGTAAAGTTGACTTACAAAACCAAACTGACCGCCGACAAGGCACAGGAACTGGCAAACAGCACAGCGAAAAAAGTCACACTGACCAACACTCTTTCCAAGGTGACAGTGGAGGAGGGCAGCGATGACGGCAGCGACCGTGTGATTTTGCCCAATAGCAAGGTGGACATCAGCTTCACCAAAACCACTCCCGCCCCCGGCTTCGCCAAACTGGCAGTAGCTTCCTATGCCGGAAAGGACTATCAAAACGCAGATCTCCAGAAGGTAGAAAACGGCTATATCACCGCTGGCGATACCCTGATCTGGCAGGCAGTCCTCTATAACGGCAAGGGCGAAACAGATACCGCTGGCAAGGCTACCCTGAACGGGGAAGAACTGGGCAGGCTGGATCTCACTGACGTGACGCTGACAGATAATCTTCCCAGCTGCTATGAATTTGACAACACCAGCTACCCTACAAAATGTTTTGTAGTGCCGCTGAAGGCAGACGGCAGCTTTGCTGTGGACAAATATGGTATGGTTACCGGAACTGGTGCAACAATCAAAACCACTGCCAACGGTGATTCTGTCAGCTGGGATGTTTCCAGTGTGACAGGAACAGGCGTTACAGAAGGAAAACTGGAGCCGAACTATGCCATCGTCGTACAATTCGCCACCACTGTAAAAGACGGCCAGGAAAAAGAAGGCGTTATCACCAACACCGGTTACGCCACCATTGACCAGCCGTTCACCGCAGAAGATACGGTTGCCGGCGAAAAGCAGGACAACCAGATCTGGAGCTATGCAAACTATAATATCGTTGGCCTGACCACAGAGTCCTGGAAAACGATTACCTATGAGAATAATGGACACAACGGCACACCTCATACTGACCCGGCAACCGATACCGGTTACAGCCGCCAGCCCACGCACAACTACGTGCAGGGCATGCAGGGCGAAGATGTGACCTATGAACTCCACATCAAGAACAACTCTCCGGTAGATCTGGAAAACATGACCATTATCGACCGTCTGCCCTATGTGGGTGACTTGGGTCTGGTTTCCGGCTATGAGCGTTTCTCCGCATTCGGCGTGAAACTCAAGAGCATTGATTCTGTTATGGTAGGCGGAACAGATGTAATTGATAAAACAGCACGTAGCTATTCCACCGACAAGACCTCTGTCCTGAATGAGTACTCCAAGGACTGGCTGGGGCAGAACGATGTCATGAACTGGACAAACATCAAGTCTGACGATACCGTAGACTTCCGGATCCAGCTGCAGGATACGACCGTCAAGGTTGGCGAGGAAGTCGTTGTTACCGTAAAGGCAACCGTTCCCAGCTATGTGGCAAAGACCGGCGAGGAAAACATCGCATGGAACAGCTTTGCGTATTCCTATCAGAATCCTGACATTCTGGGCGATACTGTCATGGTAGCAGAGCCGGCAAAGGTCGGCGTCTGGGTACAGACACCGGACACCACCGTTGATGTGACGGTCAACAAGACCTTGACAGAAGCAGAAACCAAGGACGCAACGTTCTACTTTGCACTGTTTACCGATGAAAATTACACCACACGGTTGAGCGATGTGATTTCCGCCACCATTCCGGCAGGACGGACCGCGGCTTCTGTCACCATGAAGGACGTAGACCTGTCCTCGATCAAGCAGCAGACCAACAACGCCAACAACGTTTACCTGCTGGAAACAGATGCCAAGGGCAATCAGATTCGCAACTACACACCGGCATATACCGGCAATAAGATCTCCACTGATGACACAACGAACCAGACGGTCGACGTGACCAATACCAAAAATACAGGTGAGATCACACTGACCAAAACCCTGGCAGGCATGGAAGGTGGAGATGTCACCGGCGACACCTTCTATTTTGCCCTGTTCACCCAGAATGCGGCAGGCGATTATGTTCGCTATGAGGAAGCACCGGTGCAGTCCCTGACCTTTACCGAGGCAGGCTCGCAGGACGTGACATTTAAAGATGTGCCCAAGGGCGTGGATTTCTACGTGCTGGAAACCAATGCCAACGGCGTTCCGACTTATACAGGAGATTCTGGTACTTACACTGCGGATAGTGGTATCCGCTACTCTTTCTTACCGGTAATACGGTCGGCAGTACAGGCAGGCGGTACTACTACAATCACTAACTTTGAACAACCCCAATACAGCATCACCGTCAGCAAGGTGCTGATCGCAGATGATGTCAAGAGCACACCTGTATTCTCCGTGGGATTGTTCACCAAGAACGGTGACACCTATACTCAGGTAGGTGATACTCAGGAAGTTATTGCAGGTTCTGAGGTGAAATTCAGTACTGAACTGAATGAACAGAACAAACGGTACGATTTGAAAGCAGATACTCCGTACTACATTTTTGAAATGAACGGTGACAAGCGTGTCGAAAACGGTGCTTCTTTCCAGATGCCTGTTGTTCTCGATCCCAAGGATTCCACTACGAAAACAAATACGACATTCTACGTTTCTTATGACTGCTGCGATGACCACAATCAGGTTGCGGCACTTACCCTGACCAAGGACGCACCGCAGGCAAACACCATTATCACAAACACCACCAAGAATCCGGCTCAGATCAAGGTAACGAAGATCGCTACCGAGGACGGCAAACCGGCAGTTGACCATGCAATTAAGGTAGGACTGTTTACGCTGAACGCAGACGGCAGTTATGAGCCGGTAAAGGATGCTACAGGCACGGCAAAGGTAGAGCCAATTACCATTGCTGCCGGCGACAAGGGCAAAAAGTCTGTTACCTTTGACGGACTGGACAGCAGCAAGATCTATTACGTCTTTGAGCTGGACGCAGACGGCAACCGCGTAGAAAACGAGAGCACGATCTCAGTAGGCGGCAAGACATTCCTCGCTACCTACTCCGGCAACAGCAGTCGGGTAGACCTGCTGCCGGGTATTCCGGGCGAAAAGGTCATTACCGATGCCAATACCACACAAGTGGAATTGTCCTTTGCAAAAACAGATGTAGACGGTAAGGCAATGACCGGCTATAAGCTGACTTTGAAAAAGCCGGATGGTAATGAGGAAAGCTGGACAACCGATGGTACAGCAAAAATATTTACTAATCTGACAGCCGGAAAGTACAAACTGACAGAAGCTGCACAGAATAACTATGTGCCGGTAGAAGTTGCATTTGAAATCGGCGATGACGGCTATATTGTCACAGAAAATGCAGAATCGATGGCATATGCTGAGTTGGGAAGCACCGGTGTAACGGTTATCAACCGTGCACAAGTCAGCGTTGACAAGCAGGATATTGCAAATTCTAAGGAACTGGCAGGTGCAACCATCAAGATCACTCGGACAAACGGCAGTCTGAATGCAGATGTGCTGGAGGTCAAGCGTGGGGAAACTTTGCTGACAAAGGCAGACTCTCTGGAGGACAACGCTGATTACAGCAAATACACACAGACATCTAATACTATCACCTTTATTTCTGACGGCGAAAACAAGACCAACATCATCGGTCTGCCGGACGGCACCTACACCATGACGGAGGTAGTTGCACCGGACGGCTACAACAAGGTAAGCACAGACTTCACCTTTACCATTAAAAACGGTGTAGTTGATGCAACGGGAACCACAGAATATGACGTTTCCGGCAATGACATTACCATGAAGGACGGTCAGAAGCCCAGCGTGACGATCAGCAAGCAGGCAGTCGGCGGCGGAGAAGAACTCACCGGAGCCGTACTGAAACTGACTGCACCGGCAGGAACAGACCTGAGCAAAGTCAAGGGCTCCTACAGCGACGGCAGCACTGCTGGAATCGAAACCAGCGGCAACACCATTACATGGACTTCGGACAAAGCCAAGGGCGGTGTGACACTGGCAAATCTGCCGGCAGGCGTGTACACGCTGGAAGAAACCACCGCACCGGACGGCTTCACCAAAAAGACTGAGGCGATGAACTTCGAGGTCGGAGCTGACGGCAAGGTCGGAACGGTAAACGGACTGACCAAGGACGACAACAAGATCGTAATGGAAGATGACACTTCCAAGCTTACCATTGCCAAGAAGGACATCACCGGAAAGCAGGAAGTCACCGGAGCAAAGCTGACCCTGACCCTGACAAATCCGGACAAAAGCGGAGCAACGCTGGACAGTGTGACAGCAAATATCCGTGTGGACAGCAGAACCGCAGATTCCATTACATGGACTTCCGGCAAGACAGATGCTATTTTGAGCAAGCTGCCGGACGGCACCTATACTCTGGGAGAAAGCGGCGATGCCTTTACAGACACAGAAACCGGAAAGACCTACACGGTAATCAAATCAACAATGACCTTTACTGTGGAAAACGGTGTTGTCACAAGCACCACCGGTGACGCAGACAACCTGAATGACAAGGCGACCGAGGGCTATTATTACTACGATAAGACCAAGGAAGAAATTCTGGTCTGCGATGCGGAAGCTGTCAACGTCGTACCGATCAGCAAGCAGGACGCAGCAAGCGGTGCGGAAGTAGCTGGTGCAACACTGGAGATCACCGCAGAAAACGTGCTGGATACCACGAAACTGGAACTGTCCAGAACCGATAAGAACGGGAACAAGACAGTACTGGTCAAGGGAACAGATTACAGCATCAGTGCAGACGGCAAGACCATTCAGTTTGTTTCCGGAGAAGATGCAACGATCATCACCGGATTGCCGGCAGGCAGCTATCAGCTGAAGGAAACCAATGCACCGGACGGCTATCAGCTGTACACCGCAGAAGAAACCTTCACCATTGGAACAGACGGCAAGGTGACCGGAACCACGACCATTCGGGACGAGGTTTCCAAGCTCACCATTGCCAAGAAGGACATCACCGGAAAGCAGGAAGTCACCGGAGCAACGTTGACCCTGACCCTGACAAATCCGGACGAAAGCGGAGCAACGCTGGACGGTGTGACAGCAAATATTCATGTGGACAGCAGAGATGCAAAGTCTATTACATGGACTTCCGGCAAGACAGATGCTATTTTGAGCAAGCTGCCGGACGGCA
>ERZ772872.483-NODE-483-length-40904-cov-17.794879_pt1 | contig 40904 bp, 37 predicted proteins | sample MGYA00512132_ERZ772872 | MGnify/ENA primary metagenome ERZ772872 (study PRJEB29015, sample SAMEA2737724) | human gut metagenome | biome: human gut; feature: human-associated habitat; material: faeces | place: China | collected 2012 ...
AGGATCAAACTCTCCAATAAAGTTTATTGAAGAACTAATCTAGCTCTTATTATTTTAAAAAGAAGTTATTTGACTTGGTCTTGCGTTTTCACGCTTGACCCGCACATTCGCTTTTTTCTAGGTTTATGTTCAGTTTTCAAGGTTCACTCTGTTGCGTTTGTTCGCAACTTTGTTGTTTGTGTTTGTCGCTGTATCCCGGCGACTTGTATATAATACCACGTGGGCAAGGTAATGTCAACACCTTTTTTACAACTTTTTTAAGATTTTTTAGTGGAACACTTGGATTCGTGGACAAATAAAGTATCATGTATACACGCTTTAAGGCCTCTGAAAAACTTTGAAAATTTCTCAAAAAATCTATTAAAAAAACTCAAAAAGAGCCTCAAAAACGATGTTTTTCGGTAAAAATTTCTATAATCTTTTTTCGAAATTTCCTATCACCGATACATTTTCGTATTCAATAATAAAGATATTCGGATCACATTCTTCAAGCAAATGACGTAATTTCATTGACTCAACCTTAGAAACTACCGTTAAAAGCACATTGGTATCCTCACCGCTATAGGCACCTATGCCCTTAATTTTAGTTACACCGCGATGCACAGCAGCAAAAATAACCTCTTCTACCAAATCTATTTTAGTAATTACTATCATCGTTACCGTAATACTGGGTAGATAAGCCTTATCCAGAACAACGGAAGTAATTACGGCAAAGAAGATAGAGTAAACTGCTGCAGCAACATCATATAATAGAATACAGCTGCCAAAGACAAAGATGTTAATAATATTGAAGACCTTGCCTACACTCATATTATGATACCGGTGCATCAGCAGCAGTCCCAAAATGCCCTCACCGCCGCCGCTGCCCTTGCTCATCAGCGTCATGCCGCAGCCCAGACCGCACAGGATACCGCCTGCCAGACAAGCCGTAATCGTATCAGGCAGATAATTATATTCCGCAACAGGCACAAGACTCAGCAATACGCTGTAGCTTGTGATGCAGACAGCAGATTTTACTAAAAAATCCTTGCCGAACTTGCGTATAGCCAGCAGCATCAAGGGTATATTCAGGAGAAAATAGATAATGCCGATATAGTTATCGGTAACAAAGCTCAGTCCCAGGACGTTTCTCATAAAATATCCCAGCAGCTGTGCTATCCCTAAAAAGCCTCCATTATAAAGATTACATGGCAAAATGAACATATTAAAGCCGATGGAATATACAAGCGAGCCGCCTATAATCAGGCACAGGGCCTTCGGAGAAAGAAATTGTTTCAGATAAGTAACAGCCTTCATGCTACAGCCTCCTTTGCCGACTGACGGGGAAGGGGGTTGATTAATAACTACTATTATAATAACCTAAAATCTTCTGTTTGCGTATTAACCAAGTAAATAAAGCACTTTTTCCATACCAAAATAAGCAAAATGCTAAAGTCTTTACAATTTTTTCTGCTTATTTTTTGTAAATCAGGCAAAATCGTCATAATTTCGCCATATACTGCCTTTATAATAAAAGCAACAAAGGTAAACAACCACTTTAAGAAAGAAGGTGCCAAATATGATGACAACATTAACCAAGTATATGAAGAAAACCACAGCAATTGCTATGGCTGCCATGGTGCTTTCTCTGCCGCTGGCAAGCGTAGCATCCGCTCACGAAAGGCACGATGCTCCGCCACCGCGTCATTCAGACCGTTATGACAAGCACGACCGCTACGACAAGCATGACCGTTATGACAGACACGACCGTTACAACAGACATGACCGCTATGACAAGCGTCATAAGAACGACAATTATGTAACGAAAAAGGACAGCAACAAAAAAGCTACCACCAGCTTCATCATCGGTGCTGTACTCGGTGCGGTAATTGCCAAAAACACCTGATTAACATCCTTCTTTTCATCCTCATCACTCATACACAAAAAGAGCTGCAGTTTTACACTACGCAGAGTAGTGCAACTGCAGCTCTTTCAATTTTTACTATATTATATGTAACAGAAGAATACTCAGCTGATTACATATCACGGCTGGCGATAATATCTACACCAAGGCCGAGAATATCCTTAACTACAACGTCACCGGTTTTAATCGGAGCGGTAACCTTGACGGTGCGCAGGAAGCGTGCGCAGTCCATGATGCGTTCCTTCGGCAATACGTTAGCAGATACTACGGGCAGCAAAGGCAGCATACCGCCTTCTACAGCAACGGTAGAGGTCAGCATACGCTTCGGAGCAGTGACTTCATCGTTAGCATATTTAGCGCCACGCGGGCAGGTGTTGCCGGTAACATTGGTAACTGCACCATTTTCAATGGTAACAGTCATCTCACAGCCCATAGGGCACATAATGCAGTTCATAACACGAGTTTCAACAGCCATTTTATACCCTCCTTACAGCACCAGACCTACGGTAACTTCGTCACCGATCTGGGCAAATTTTGCAGCCGGAATTTCTACGGCAATCATTTCACTGGGCTTTGCTACAGGCAGAGGACGGCTCAGCAGAACGTTATCGCCGCTCTTAACCTCCAGCTTAACTTTGCGGTGCGGTGCAGCAACACGCATGAACAGCTTAACCTTCTCGTCAGCAGGGATTTCTGCAGGCATGGTCAGCTTCTGCGGTACGCAGGTACGTACGCCGTCAATAGCCTTTACGGTTACGGTACGGTTTTCGGTTGCCATTTTCTCCTGAGCCTTCAATGCAGCATATTTACCTGCGATTTCAGCTTCTTCTGATACAAAGTCAACCAGGTCATGTACGTGTACTACGTTGCCGGCAGCAAAGAAACCGTCTAAGCTGGTTTCACGATGCTGGTCAACAACCGGACCGTTGGTCAGCGGGTTCATTTCCAGATCAAGACCGCGGGACAGCTCGTTCTCAGGAATCAGACCTACAGACAGCAGTACGGTATCGCACTCGATATCAAATTCGGTACCCGGAATCGAAGTCATACGCTCGTCAACCTTAGCAACGGTGATACCGGTTACGCGCTCTTCACCATGAATAGCAACGATAGTGTGGGAGAGGTACAGAGGAATATCATAGTCGTTCAGGCATTGAACGATATTACGGGTAAGACCGTTGGAGAAGGGGCAGATTTCCAGGCAAGCCTGAACCTTGCAGCCTTCCAGGCTCATACGGCGGGCCATAATCAGGCCGATGTCGCCGCTGCCGAGGATAACAATTTTGTGACCTGGCAGATAGCCTTCCATATTAACCATGCGCTGAGCAGCACCGGCAGTGAATACGCCTGCGGGACGCTCGCCCGGAATACGGATAGCGCCACGGGTACGCTCACGGCAGCCCATGGTCAGGATAACAGTTTTGCCTTCCAGCTTCAGTAAGCCTTTTTCCGGATTAACAGCAATAACAGTTTTATTGTTTTGTACATCTAATACCATGGTATCAACCAGGGTTTCGATTTCAGGTTTATCAGCAACGAGCTCGATGCAGCGATGTGCATAGCCGGGGCCGGTCAGCTCTTCCTTGAAGTGATGCAGACCGAAGCCATTGTGAATGCACTGTTGCAGGATACCGCCGAGTTCGCGGTCACGCTCGATAACAACGATTTTTTTAGCACCATTCTGCCATGCGCTGTAAGCAGCAGACAGACCGGCAGGGCCACCGCCAACAATAATTACATCATATAATTGGTTCATTATTATTCCTCCCCGCCATCTGCAGAATATTTTTCGTAGAACATATTGGAATCAGTACGTTCTTTTAATACTTCGGGAACAGAAATGTTCAGCTCGCGTGCCAGAATCTGGGTAACACGCGGACCGCAGAAGCCACCCTGGCAACGGCCCATGCCTGCACGGGTACGGCGTTTTACACCGTCAACAGTGCGTGCGCCTACAGGAGAATTGATTGCTTCTACAATTTCGCCCTCGGTAACAGTTTCGCAACGGCAGATTACGCGGCCGTACAGATTGTCTTCAGCAATCTTGGCAGCCTTTTCATCAGCAGTCATATAGTTGAATGCTTTATGCTTCGGCAGAGCAGCCTTAAAGTCAGCCTTCTTGGCAGCGCCGCTTACACGGGCAATTTCGTTGGCAATCAGCTCACCTACAGCAGGAGCTGCGGTCAGACCGGGAGATTGCATGCCGGCAGCATTGTACAGGCCTTCAACCTTTTCGGAAGGACCGAGTACGAAGTCACCGGTGCTGGAAACGGCACGCAGGCCGGCAAATTCGGTAATAGCTGCACCCATCGGCAGGTTCGGAATCAGCTTCTTGGCAGAAGCAATGATTTCATTCATGCCGGCAGTAGTAACAGCCTTATCTTCTTTGGAATCCTGCTCATTAGCGTTAGGACCGATGAAGGTGTTGCCGTGGGTAGTAGTGCAAACCAGAATACCTTTGGATTTTTTGGTCGGGGTGGGGAATACCACGCCGTAAACCAGGCTGCTGCAAGCAGTCTTATCAAACAGAATATATTCGCCCTTACGCGGAGTAATGGTAAAGGTATCATCACCTGCCAGCTTAGCGATTTCGTCAGCATAAATACCGGCAGCATTAACCACATATTTAGCAGCAATAGTGCCTTTATTGGTTTCTACACCGGTAATTTTGCCGTCTTCCTTAACGAAGCCCAGTACCTTGCAGTCGCGGATAACTTCTGCACCGTTTTGCACAGCGCATTGAGCGAAAGCAATAGCAGCACCGAATGGCCAGCATACGCCGGCACTCGGAGCCCACAGAGCACCCTTGACAGTGGTCAGGTTAGGCTCCTGCTCAAGAACTTCTTCTTTAGACAGGATTTGCAGGCCTTCAACGCCGTTCTTTTTACCGCGTTGCAACAGCTCCTGCAGAGTCTGCATTTCCTCGTCGGTGGTTGCAGCAACCAGGGAACCGGTCCATTTAATATCCAGGTCCAGTTCGTTTTGCAGCTCGTGGTACAGAGCGTTGCCACGAACGTTGGTAATAGCTTTGAGACTGCCGGTAGGAGCGTCAAAGCCAGCATGAAGAATTGCACTGTTAGCTTTAGTAGTGCCGATAGCGATGTCCGGCTCTTTTTCCAGCAGAACGCATTTCAGGTCATACTTGGAAAGCTCGCGCAATACAGCAGTACCTACAATGCCGCCACCAATAACGACTACATCAGCAGATTTTACAAATTCCATTCCGTCACTTCCTTGCTGAATTTTCTCATAAAAATACAACTAAATTTTATCACAAATCTGCAAAAAATAGAAGAGGGAAGCGAAAATAAAAAGTCCATGGTGGGACATGATATGCCCCAAAGACAGTTCCTTCATTATATAAAAAAATGCTGCCATTTCAGTCTTACTGTAAGCAAAACTAAAAATGGCAACAGCCTGAAATTCTATTCTCTCTTCTTCACAAACCATCTCAGCGGCAGCTTTTTCTCCAACCAGCCGATAAAGATATCCGAAAGCGGTGTTAGCAGAATCCAGCTTAAAACAAGCAGAACAAAAGAAACAGAGCCTACGAAAACATCGGTAAACCAATGCGCACCGCCCATAATACGGGGCAGAGAGAAAATAATAAATACAGCCAGCGCTCTAACGAAAGCATCTTTGCCGATATATTTCCACATATACACAGCAAATATCAACAGCATCATGCCATGGTCACCGGGGAAGCTGCTGCCGGAGCGATCCTTGGCAGGCCATCCGCTCAGCTGGCTAACCCAGTTTACATTATGATACAGCTGGTCAAAATAGACGGAAGCACTTACGCGGTCAATCGGCAGCAGCTTATCAAACTGCTTAATAATTACCGCGCTCACCAGCATCGCAACGCCTATACAGAACAGCCAGCGCTTGCCTTCAACATTGCTTTTGCGATAATAGCTGTAAAAAATCGCCAGCATCGCCACAAAGGCAACCACATCAAAGGCACGCAGATTAACAAAAGCGATAAAATAAGTAAAGGCCGTTCCCTGCGCCAGCTTCTGATTAAAGAAATAAAAGACACTTTGGTCCAGCGCCAGCCAAGGTCCGTGATAGCCGGCGGTAGGGGTGCTTGCCAGCCAGCTTCCCAAAAGCAGTGCTCCCAAGATATTACAGATAATTATCCAAATCAGGTTATTTTTCTTCATATAATCTCCTCGTATTTCAATATCACTGTTCCTCAGATATCACCTAAAGTTCAGTTAACAAATTTACGTAAATATGATACCATATTCTTGAGGAATATATAAGTCTTTTATGTAGATTTTTCCTATCAGCTTCCAAAGGAGGGAGAACTATGCGCAAGCTGCTTTTACTGTTAACCTGCTTACTGATGTGCTGCTGCAGCGCGCTGGCGCTCGCTGCAGATAAAACTAAGGCTGCCGATGATCCGGACGCAATCAAACCGATTGCAATCATCAGCGCTGCCGAAATGAACGAACGCCTGCAGGTCGGCAATAATGAAGACCTGCTATATGTAAAAATTAAAGAAGACAGGGTAGAGGTTTACCGAGGCCTGGCAGCAGACCGCTCTTTGCGTAAGCAGTTGATTTTAACCATGCCCAATACAGAAATGCTGCGCTTATATACCAACAACAAGGCAACCTTTGCGCAGATGAACAAAATGCTCAGCGATTACGAAAGCTCCAACGCCAACTTCAACGGCTATAAGATTATCACCGATAAGGATACACCGAAAAAGCTGGAAAACGGCGGCAAAATCTATCGCCTGTGGTTTATGAAGATTGAACGCGAAAAGCAAAGCCGCAGGGGTGGCTGGAACTTCCCGATCGGCATAGGTATCGGCATAGGCGGCGGCCATCACCACGGCCCCTGGATTGGTGTAGGGTGGTAAAAAATATACCTTACATAATGAAGAAAAGCACGGGTATCTGCCCGTGCTTTTTTGATGTATGTACAGCTATAGCCTTTTATCTATATCAATATATCGCTACATAAATATTAAAATGCAGGTTCAATGGTTCCTTTATATTTATCGGCAATAAACTTCTTCACAGCCTCGGACTGATAAGCCTTCACAAAAGCCTTATAAGCCTCTTTATCCTTATCCTTGTTGCGGGCAGCAATAATCATTACAGCCAGCGGCTCGTCCTTAGGCTCAAGGAAGATATTCTGCTTTTTAACATCCAAGCCACCGCTCATTACATAGTTCATGGTAATAGCTGCAGCATCAACATCAGCCAGACTGCGCGGCAGCTGTGCTGCCTCCAGCTCCTTAAACTTCAGATGCTTGGGATTATCGACAACATCCTTCGGTGTAGCCTTCATGCCAACGCCATCCTTCAATTTCAACAAGCCGGCACGCTGCAACAGCAGCAGACCGCGGCCACCGTTTGTCGGGTCGTTAGGAATAGCAATCGTTGCACCGTCAGGAATATCCTTCACATCATGCACCTTATCGCTGTAAATGCCCATGCGCATTAAAATAGCATTGCCGATGGGCACAAGGTCAGTCTTATTCGTCTTGTTGAAGTTATCCAGGAAGGGCTTATGCTGATAGCTTACCAAATCCAGCTCACCATCTGCCAAAGCCTTGTCCGGTGTAACATAATCCGAGAACTCCACAACCTGTACCTTCAGGCCACTTTTGGCTGCTTCCTTAGCCGCAGCCTCTACAACCTCGGCATGAGGACCGGCGGTAGCACCAACCTTAATCGTTGTTTGAGCCTGTTTGTCACCGCCGCCGCAGCCTGCTGCCGCCAATGCCACTACAGATAATGCAATAACCAATAATTTTTTCAACATAATTCATCGTCTCCTTTGCAATACTAAAATAAAAAAAGCCTTCGTTTATCCATACCGCATTTTCATTATGCAGTAAGGGACGAAAGCAAACTTCGTGGTACCACCCAATTTCACTGCTACCTCACGATAGCAGCCTCCTCAAGTACGCCGGACTAAGCCATTAATACTTCAGCACTGTAACGGGTGCGCCCGGACGACCTAAACTTACGCTTCAGCCAATCAGCTCCAAGACCATCTTCGGCAAAGTCTCCTGCGCTTCCTTGCACCAAACGGAAGCTCTCTGTGGCAGTACTCCTTGCGTACTCTTCTTTTCATCGCTCGTATATGAACTTGTGAGTAAAAATATACAACTTGTCAAAGCATCTGTCAACAAAAAACAGGAAATTTTTTCTCAAAGCCTAGTATTTTAGTAGATTTGTAAACGATGTTACACAATTCACTTACTTATACAACTGCTATTCAGGCCCCTGCAACAGAAATATTATTTTTATTTTACATTTCTTCATTATGGCGCCCAAAAATGTAATAAAAAGTGTAAATTTGCCTATTGACAAACTAGGCTTTATCATGTAAATTATCAAGCAACATCACACAGGCCATGCTTGTTGAATTTGTTTCACGCAGTAAAAATTTGGCAATATCACGCTCAACAGGTGAGAAGATACCGGAGGAGAAAAAATGCAGCAATGTGCATAAAACTGCTTGCTGCAGTCCTGATGCAATATCAGGTATCTTGCCGCCTGACCTTGAAAGGAGAAGATGACACTATGGAATTTGCAACAAAATGTATTCATGAAATCGGTGCGGCCGACGCAACCAGCGCCTGTCTGGGAGCACTTGATGCCTGGCTCGTTATCCGCGGCATCAAAACTCTGCCGCTACGTATGGAGCAGCACCAAAAAAATGCTTTTGCCATTGCGAAATGGCTGCAGAAGCAACTGCGTGTACAATATGTTTTATATCCCGGTCTGGAAAATCATCCCGGTTATGTAATCAACAAAGCGCAGACCACCAGCTTCGGCGGCATGATTTCCTTTGCTGTAGACAACGCGGAAACAGCACGCCAAATTTTGGAAGGCGTCAAGCTCATCAAATTTGCCGAAAGCCTTGGCGGTACAGAAAGCCTGATAACCTATCCGATTCGCCAGACGCATACCGACCTTACTGCCGAAGAATGTGCCGAAAAGGGGATTACGGATTGTCTGCTGCGCTTCTCTACAGGCATTGAAGCAACGCAGGATCTGATTGACGATTTGGCACAGGCCTTTGCTGTAATAGAATAATTTATACAAATAAAATTTGGTGATAGACTATGACTAAATATGATTTTGACAAGATAATCGACATACGTAATACAGACTGCCTAAAATACGATTTTGCCATCCAGCGTGGACGTCCGGCAGACGTTTTACCTTTTTGGGTGGCAGATATGGATTTTCCTATTGCCCGGGAAATAGATGAACAGTATGAGCAAAATTGCGTAATCTGCACTGCGCCCAGCAAAACCTTCAATATTGCCGGCCTGCAGGTATCCAATATCTTCATTTCCAACAAAAATTTACGCCGCCGCTTCCGCAAGCAGGTAGCGGCAGCAGGCTATAGCCAGGTAAACACCTTAGGCCTTGTTGCCTGCCAGGCAGCCTACACTTATGGCGAAGATTGGCTGCAGCAGGTTAAGACTTATATCGAAGATAACATTGAATTTGTTGATGCTTATCTGAAGCAGAACCTGCCGCAGATTAAGCTGCTCCGGCCTGAGGGGACATATCTGATTTGGCTTGATTGCAGTGCCTTAGGCCTTACAGCTGCCGAACGCGAGCAGTGGCTCTGGCATAAAGCACATCTCTGGCTTGATGGCGGCGGCATCTTCGGCAAGGAAGGCGAAGCCTTTGAACGTATCAACATTGCCTGCCCCCGTGCACTACTATTACAGGGACTGGAGCAGCTGAAGCAAGCTGTACTTGAATTAAATTAAATTTATTAATTCCATTCTTTTTACGATAAATCTACAAAAAACTGCTGCCTTCTCTGTAACAAAAATGAAGGCAGCAGCTTATTTTTATTTTCGGTATACCTTTGCAAACTCTTTATTTCGTCTTGTAAATTGACGCCGATTTGTATATAATGCAGATAAGCTATTCTATGCTTGTTTGCAGCACTATCCTTATTCAATAGATAAGCATGGTAAAACAAACCGTATTTAAAGCTGTAACAGAAAATAATAAAATATAATAAACTTGATTTTTACGCTTTTGCCGCTATGCAAAAGCCTAATGAAGCAGGAAGGGAGCATTATATGAAACGTGAACAAATAGCTAAAAACATTGTTGCCGATCTCAAGGAGCTGGCAGCCTTAACCTCTGATATAGACGGTGCACAGCGCATTGCCTGGACACCTACATTCAAGAAAGTAACGGAATGGTTTGCTAAAAAGATGCAGGCCGCAGGTGCAGAGGTCTGGACAGATGCTGCAGGTAACAGCTGGGCAAAATTTGCTGGCGCCAGCGAGAAGTGTATTGTTATCGGCAGCCATCTCGATTCCGTACCTGACGGAGGCTGGCTGGACGGTGCTTTAGGCGTTGTAGCAGGCATGGGTATCGGTGCCTATGGTCTAGCAGATAAAAAGCCTGCCAAAACTCTTTACGTTGTCGGTTGGGCAGATGAAGAGGGTGTAGCCTTCGGTAAAAGCTGTCTTGGCAGCAGTGCTGTCAGCGGCATTGTCACGAGCAAAGATGTGCTGCCCTTAATCCATCAGGAAAACGGCCGCAGCTTCAGCGATGTCTGGCAGGAATACGGCCTTGATGCCAACAGAATAGGTGAGGCGCACACTGCCTTTGCCAATCTGCCGGTTAAAGCTTACCTGGAGCTGCATATCGAGCAGGCACCGCTGCTGGCTTTAGCCAAAAAAAGCGTAGCCTGCGTTTACGGCGTCTGCGGCTGCAACCGCCAGTACATCACCTTCCGCGGTCAGCAGGGTCATTGCGGTTCGCCGGTTGCCCTGCGTCAGGATGCCTTTATTGCGGCAGCGCAGACCACCCTTGACTTACGTGAAATTGCGCTTAAATATGATTCCTATTGCACTGTAGGCAATATCGAGGTAAAGCCTGATCTGACTACTATTTCTCCGGGCTATTGCCGCATTTCGCTGGACCAGCGCAGCATTAAGCCGGAAATAATGCAAACGATAGTTGCAGAAGCCAAGGCTGCGGCGCAGAAGCATGCACAGGAGGGTAAGCTCACTGTAGAATTTGAGCCTATCTGGCATGCTGAACCGATTCTGTTTGATGAGCAGCTGGTAGAGGACTGCAACGCTGCCGTAGAGGAGGAAACAGGTGCAAGACACAGCATGTATTCCGCACCGCTGCATGATGCCGTGCCTCTGAATGCCGTTGTACCTTCGGTAATGATGTTCGCTCAGTCCGATCCCGGTATTTCTCACTGCAAGGAAGAAAATACCCCACAGCCGCAGCTGGAGGAGGCTATCCGTGCCTTTATCCGTCTGACAGAAAAAGAGCTGGGAACTAGCTTTGCAGATTAAGCACTAAAGCCCGCTGCAACCTTGCAACAAAGTAATTTTATATTTTTATACGACAAAAGCAGCTTCTGCGTCGCAGAAGCTGCTTTGCTTTTTATACGGCATATTTATTTTATTAAATCCTTCAATCCGCGTATCCGCATAACCTTCCAGGTAAAGCACAGACTGCGCAGCGACTGATCCAAAAACATCGGTACCCAGGCGCCAACAATCCCCAGCTTACAATAATAGATAAAGAAGGCTGTCATCAGAGGACGCAAAACGGTAATCAGCACAAAGGAATAGACGGCTACAGCAGTAGTCTGCCCACTGCCACGCAATATACCTGCTGTAATAATCGTATGTCCCTGCGGTATGCAAACGGCAGCTACCCAGAACATTACCGTTTCACTGAGAGCAAGTGCCTGTGCATCCTGCGAATAAATACTGAAAATGGGCACGCGTGCGGCATACAGGATAATAAAAGAGGCAACGGAAAGTCCCAGGCCCCATTTAAATCCTATACTGCGGCAGCGCTTCCAGTTTGCATAATCAGCGGCACCGCGCATTTGCCCGGCCAGCACCATATTAGCTTTACCGAAGCCGAAGATAAAATCATAAGAAAAATCGCAGATATTATAGCAAATGCTGTGTACTGCATAGGGCAGAGTACCAAGACGCGCAGTCATCCAGCCATAGGCCAGCATACCGATGCGTTCCGCTCCCAGCTCACTGAAAACACCGCCGAATACCGGCATAAATTCCCGCCAAAATACTTTGTCCGGCAGCTGCAGCAGACCGTCACTGAAAAAGCCTTCATGCTTCATAATCCAGACGGTGATACCAAGAGTACACAGAGAGCCGATAATCGTGCTGATTGCCGCACCACGCACACCCCAGCCGGCAAAGCTGCCAAAGCCTGTAATGAGAAAATAATTGCAGACGATATTCACTACATTGCCGACAATATTGCTTTTCATAATAGCGCTTGTCCGGCCTACGCCTAACAAGGTTCCCTGCAGCAAGAGTGACATGGAGTTTAGCAGTACTGCAGCTACGGCAATATTGCCGTAAGCCAGCGCCAGCTCCAGATAATCGCTCTGCGCACCCATCAGCACCACCAGCTTCTCAAAAAAGCCGTAGAATAGCAGATGCAGCACTACAAGCAGGATACTGCTGACAGTAAAGCTTTGGCGCAGCAAAACCTTAATAGCGGAATATTGTCCGGAACCGAATTTATTCGCTGTCAGAATCGTAACTGCTGATGCCAGTGAGCGCGATACTGTCAGCAGTACCAGGCGCAGCGGCAGAAAAATACTTACCGCTGCTATGGCCTTAGCACCCAATACGCCTACCATAATCAAATCAGCCGCAGCCAGAAAGGTCATAAAAATGCCCTCCAACGCAGCGGGGAGGGCAATACGCAAATATTTACCTGTTAATGAATCATTAAAGCTCTTCATTTTCTAGAAAACACATACGTTAAAACAAATAAACTAATTTATTCAGCATCCTCTTCGTGATGAATTGCTGCCAAAGAAACAACCTTGTCATCATCGTTCAAAGTCATCAGCTTTACGCCCTGGGTATTACGGCCATATTGGGAAATCTGGTCCACATCGGTACGGATAATCAGACCGGCCGCGGTAATCATCATGATTTCCTGATCCGGGTTAATAACCTTCATGCCGATTACCAGACCGGTTTTTTCGGTAATCTTCATATTGATGATACCCTTGCCGCCGCGAGTCTGCTTACGATATTCCTTAACCTCGGTACGCTTGCCCATGCCGAATTCAGTTGCCGTCAGCACCTCGGAATCCTCATCGGAAACGCTGTCCATAGCTACAACCTCATCGCCATAGTTGAGGGAAATACCCTTTACGCCATGTGCAGTGCGTCCCATAGTGCGTACATCCTGCTCATCAAAGCGGATAGCAATACCGTTACGGGTTGCCAGGATGATTTCACTGTTGCCGTCAGTCAGTTCAACACCGATCAGATCCTCATCATCGTCCAGATTAATAGCAATCATGCCATTCTTGCGCACGCTTTCCAGATCCTTGAGGTTGATTTTCTTGACGGTACCCTTATTGGTAGCCATAAACATGTACTGTTCTTCTCTGAACTCCTTCACCGGAATAACAGCGGTAATCTTTTCGCCTGGCATTAAAGCCAGCAGGTTGATAATAGCTGTGCCCTTGGCAGTGCGGCTTGCTTCGGGGATTTCATAGCCCTTCTGGCGATATACACGGCCACGGTTGGTAAAGAAGAGAATGTTATGGTGAGTAGTGGAAAGGAAGAGATGCTCTGCCGAATCATCAATCTTCTTGCCGCTGCCGCCGGTTTTGCCTACGCCACCGCGTTTTTGGCTGCGGAAGTTATCCAAAGTCTGGCGTTTGATGTATCCCTGATGGCTGATGGTTACAACGATATCCTCTTCGGCAATCAGGTCCTCGATATCCATTTCAGAGCTGTCGATGGAAATTTCGGTACGACGCTCATCACCGAAGCGCTTCTTCATTTCCTGCAGGTCTTCCTTGATAATGTTCATAACCTTATGCTCATCTGCCAATACGCTTTCTAGCCAGTCAATAGTTTCCAGCAGGTCGGCATATTCTTCGTCAATCTTCTTGCGCTCCAGACCAGTCAGGCGCTGCAGACGCATATCCAGAATAGCCTGTGCCTGACGTTGGCTCAGCTTAAAGTTTTCCATCAAAGCGGTGCGGGCAATTTCTGCTGTCGCACTGCCGCGGATGGTGCTGATTACAGCATCAATATTATCCAGGGCAATCTTTAAGCCCTCTAAGATGTGAGCTCTGTCCTTGGCCTTACCCAGCTCGTAGCGGGTACGTCTGGTAATAACGTCCTTCTGGTGCTCCAGATAGTATTCCAGCACCTGCTTAAGGTTCAGGACGCGCGGCTGGCCGTTAACCAGTGCCAGCATGATGATACCAAAGGAGCTTTGCAAGGCGGTATGCTTGTACAGACGGTTCAGAACAACGTCAGGTACAGCATCACTCTTCAGCTCAATAACAATCTTCATGCCGTCTTTAAGACTGGAGAAGTCATCAACCTTAGTAATGCCTTCGATTACGCCGTCCTTAGCCAGGTTAGCAATATCCTTAATCAGGTTAGCTTTATTAACCTGGTAAGGTATTTCGGTAATAACGATATGGTGCTTGCCCTTGTTGGCAGGCACAATTTCAGCCTTGGCGCGGATTTTTACTACGCCGCGGCCGGTGTTATAAGCGCTGGTAATACCTTCCTTGCCCAAAATGCAGGCACCAGTCGGGAAGTCAGGGCCTTTGATAGCCGTCATCAGCTGCGGAATTTCCACATCCGGGTTATCAATCAGCATAACAAGGCCGTTAACAACCTCGCACAGATTGTGCGGCGGAATGTTAGTAGCCATACCTACCGCAATACCGGCACTGCCGTTAATCAGCAGAGCAGGGACCTTGGAAGGAAGTACGCTGGGCTCTTTTAATGATTCATCATAGTTAGGTACAAAATCAACTGTATCCTTTTCGATATCCTCAAGCATAGCCTCAGCAATTTTAGCCATACGCACTTCGGTATAACGCATTGCTGCCGGACTATCGCCGTCAATACTGCCAAAGTTACCATGGCCGTCTACCATCAGATAGCGGGTAGAGAAATCCTGCGCCAGGCGCACGATTGCATCATATACAGAAATATCACCATGCGGATGATATTTACCTAAAACGTCACCGACGATACGAGCGGATTTTTTATAGGGCTTCGTCGGAGTCATGCCTGCTTCCTGCATTGCGTATAAAATACGGCGATGTACAGGCTTCAGACCATCGCGGACATCAGGTAAAGCACGTTGGATGATAACGCTCATCGCATAATCGATGTAGGATTTTTGCATTTCCTCTTCGATATATACGGGAAGAACTTTACCAGTGGTATTTTCTAAATCCACTTTATCACCTTTCCTTTACAAAAAACAATATTACAACCAGATATCTGAGGCAGAAGGCCTCAGCACAGGTTATTTTAATAATATCTCATAAACCTGCTTGCCAATCAGCAGGGTGGTAACCAGTAAATACAAGGGACGCACATAGGAAGCACCCTTTTTAATCGCCAGACGTGTACCGACAACAGCACCGGCAATCATCGCCGCAGCCATAATCAGGCCGTAGCTCCAGATAATCGTGCCGCTGACAGCGAAAGATACCAACGCACCCACGCCACTGGCAAAATTCAACGCCTTGGCATTACCGGCAGCCGTTACAAAATCATATCCCAAATACAAAAAGCCAAAAATCAGGAAGGAGCCTGTACCGGGACCGAAGAAGCCATCATAAAAGCCCATGGCAAACGCCATAACTATGGCGCCGATTAAAGCCTGCATACCAAGCTTTTCTATCGTACCGGCATCGCCCCAATCCTTACGGCGATAGGTATAAACAGCAACAGCAACCAAAAGCACGACGATGATATTTTTCATCAGCTGCTCCGGCAGCAGATAAACTACATAGGCACCTAAGGCTGAACCGATAAAAGAAAGCGGCATCAGCGTAAAGGCAGCCTTTTTTATTTTGCCGGCGCGCCAAAAGGAGAGCACGCTGGTAAAGCAGCCGATAGAGGCTGCCAGCTTGTTTGTTCCCAAAGCATAGGGAACAGGCAAGCCCAGGCTCAACAGGGCAGGGGTGGAAATTAAACCGCCGCCGCCAACAGTAGAATCAATAAACGAAGCTATAAAGCCGGATACAATCAGGAAAATAACTGTCGTTGCATCTAAATTCGCCACAAAAGTTTCCAAAAAATTCCCCTCATTTCAGTGGCTAGTAATTAGTTGTTAGTGGTTAGCAAGCGGAACTCATTATTCCAAATATCAGGCTGCACAGCTTCACTGCACACTATTTACTAATCACTGCTTACTTTTCACCACACTATACACTATTAACTTTTAACTATTTACTGCCTTCCGCCCAACGGATATAGAGTCCTAAAGCACCGCTGTGACAGGTGCAGCAGATTTTTTCGGCGCCTTCCAAAACCTCATTGCTGATAGCATAAGGATAGAGCTGACGCAGTGTTGCCTGCTGCAGCGGCCAACGCACGCCGGTAAAATCTACTGTCGTACTATCGCTTAAGGGCAGCATGGAAACAGCTTCGGCCACAGCCTGCAGCTTCAATTCTACGCTTTCGCACTCTGTCAGCAGCAGCATAAATTCCTTGTCATCCGCCAGTATAACACGGCAGTCACGCTGCTTTTTTACACCCAGCAGCGTATAGACGTTGCTGTATAAATGGTCGAAGCGACCGCCCCAGATACCGCTGGCAAGAATATCTCCTTCAGGCAGATTGTGCAGCAGCAGCTGTAAATCGGTATCATCCTTGGCAGGATTGAAGCTATGCACCGCAGTACCTGCAGCGCGCGCCTGCCGATAAACAGCCTGTGACGAGCTGTCGCAGTCACCGAACAGCTCTGCCGGCACACAGCCGGCTGCAAGGCAATACTCGGCACCGCGGTCGGCGCAGTAAATTTTCTTATCGCTGCTGACGCTGTGCAGCCACTCAGTTTTCGGTCCGCGTCCGCCTGCAACCACCAGCAAAGTGTCAGCAGCGTGATGTTTCACGTGAAACATCACGCGCAGCTCCAACTCAGGCAGTACAAAAAGCTTATCAGCCATTATTTTTTCGCTACAGCGACAGGCTTAATCACAATTTGGCCGTTTTCCTTAAGAACCTTCCAGGTGCAGTCACCATTCTTGTTCTTCAGCCATTCCATGCTGATTTCCAGAAGAAAACGGTTCAGGCGCTCCTGTGCATCTTCAGGCAGCAGCAGCTCCTTTTTAGCAGGTGCCTTAGCACCTTTCAATTTGCTTTGCTTAACCTTTTCATCAGCATACATGCCGTTTTCAAAGGTCAGCTCCTCGCTGAAGCCCTTCAGCATATCTGCATCGGAAAGTCCTTTTTTTATCTTAACCATTTTAAGCACCTCTTTTTATGCTACACGCCTGCTTACAAGTCCAGGTTACGAACCTTTTTCGCATTGTCCTCGATAAACTGACGGCGCGGCTCAACCTTATCGCCCATCAGGATAGAGAAAATACGGTCTGCTTCAGCAGCATCCTCCAGATGAACCTGCAGAATAGTACGTGCAGCAGGATCCATAGTTGTTTCCCACAGTTGGCCGGGGTTCATCTCGCCTAAGCCTTTGTAGCGCTGTACATACGGGTTAGTATCGCGGCCAACCTCGTCGAGGATTTGCTGCAATTCTTCATCGCTGTAAGCGTAGTAATGCTGCTTCTGGTTTTTACGGATTAAATACAGCGGCGGCTGTGCAATAAACACATGGCCTTCCTTAATCAGGGGCTGCATATAACGGTAGAAGAAGGTCAGCAGCAGCGTACGGATATGCGCACCGTCGACGTCGGCATCTGTCATAATAATAATCTTGCCATAACGTGCCTTTTCCAGATTGAAGTCATCGCCGATACCACAGCCGAAGGCGGTAATCATATTGCGGATTTCTTCACTGCTCAGCACCTTATCAAGACGTGCCTTTTCAACATTAAGGATTTTACCGCGCAGCGGCAAAATAGCCTGGAAATCACTGTTACGTCCCTGTTTGGCACTGCCGCCTGCAGAGTCACCTTCGACCAGATAAATCTCGGTATCCTCAACGTTACGGCTCTTGCAGTCAGCCAGCTTGCCGGGAAGTCCGCCAAGATCCATAGCGTTCTTACGGCGGGTAAGCTCACGTGCCTTGCGTGCTGCCAGACGGGCGCGTGCAGCAATAATAGCCTTTTCCACCAGCTTTTTGGCAACCTGCGGATTTTCCTCCATAAACTCGGCCAAAGTATCGCCGACCAGGTTATCAACGATAGGCATAACCTCGCTGTTGCCCAGCTTAATTTTAGTCTGGCTTTCGAACTGCGGATTCTGCACCTTCAGGCTCAGAACTGCGGTTAAGCCCTCACGCACATCATCACCGCTCAACGCATCCTCATTTTCCTTGAGCATGTTGGTCTTACGCGCATAAGCGTTAATTGTGCGTGTCAGCGCCTTACGGAAGCCGCTGAGGTGAGTACCACCTTCCTCGGTGTTGATATTGTTGACATAGGTAAAAATGTTCTCGCTGTAGGTATCGCAGTATTGCATTGCAACCTCAACGATAACAGCGTTCTTTTCACCCTCCAGATAAATCGGCTTCGGATTGATTTTATCCTTATCCTTATCCATAAATTCAACGTATTCGATAATACCGCCGGCGAAATGGAAGGTTTCACTCTTATCCTCGGCACGTTCATCGGTCAGGGAAATGGTGATACCCTTATTCAAAAAAGCCAGCTCGCGAATACGCAAACGCAGAGTATCATAGCTGTATTCCGTTTCCGTAAAAATGGTAGCATCCGGTTTGAAATGTACTGTGGTACCGGTAGTTTCGCAATCGCCCTTTTCATAGAGCTTTTTCGAGGTTTTACCCTTAGCAAACTCAATGCCGTAGCATTTGCCGCCGCGGCGCACCTCAACCTCCATGTGCTCGCTCAATGCGTTAACGCAGGTAACACCGACACCATGCAAACCGCCGGAAACCTTATAGCCGCCGTCACCGAACTTACCGCCTGCATGCAGTACTGTCATGATAACCTCAACAGCAGGCTTCTGTTCCTTTTTCATCATATCCACGGGAATGCCACGGCCGTTATCAATAACCGTAATGCTGTTATCCTTATGGATAATTACCTTGATATCACTGCAGTAGCCGGCCAAAGCCTCGTCAATACTGTTGTCCACAACTTCATACACCAGATGGTGCAGACCGCGGGAGGACGTACTGCCGATATACATAGCAGGTCTTTTGCGTACAGCCTCCAGGCCCTCTAAAACGTGAATCTGTTCCGCGTTATAGTTACCCTTGACCGCTGTAGCTTCTTCAATATCAATATCCTGGGTCATATTTACCTCCGTTTTAAAATTTCTAAATTAGTATAGGCAGCGCCGTCCAGAAAACCTGTTTCAGCGCGTTTTTTCAAAGTCACCGAAGAAATCGAGGACAAATACATCGTATCATTGGTCAGAACGCAGCTGTAATAGCCTTCGCCACCGGAAGCATCGACAACATTATAGCGGGAGCCGTACTTCTTGACGAAATCGTCATAAACCACTGACTGAGGGTGATTCAAATTAAAAATAGCGATTATTTCACTGTTTTTTACCATGTAATCTACTCCCAAATGCAGATACACCCTGATCCCTCCTTAAATAAGTCAAAGCATTTTCATACAGTGCAAGGGTAATATCCTCAGGCTGCTTTTCCAGCAGAAACATTACCGCCAGCAAACTTTCCTTCTTATCGGCAAAGCCGCAGCGCACCCGTTCAAAATAATAGCTTTGTAAGTTTTCCTTTACAGCCGTAAATAATATTTTATCACATTTATAGTAGGCCAGACAATCTTCATACTTCAGCCAGGGCTGAATCCGCAGCAGCTCCGCCAGCTTGCTGCGCAGCTCCTCGCGCTGCTCGCGCTCGCAAATGCTGCACATATCCAATCCTTTTCGCATCTGAGCACCGCATACGGGACATTTGGTATATTCCGCAGGCGGGGCAGGCGGCTCGGCCTGCTTTTCCTTTTGCTGCTGCTTTCTGAAAAAGCTGCCTGTATGAAAATAAACCTTTTTAATCAGCACGCGTCCCAGCAAAAAGGAGTTGATTTTTTGCAGAAACAGCTGCTGCATCATATACAGCTCGTTGGCCAGCATACTGTTGGCCGTGCGCACATAAAGCTCGCTGCCGCTGATTTTTTCAATAGCACAGCTGCGCGCCAGATTTTCGCCAACAATCTCCGTCCATCTGCTTTCCAGATAATGCTGCAGATAGGCCAGCTTGATTTCTGGCGATATATAAGCCTTTTTATAGGTACGGCGCGGATCAAACAGACGCCGGATAACCTCCTCTGCAGCCTCTAAATTCTCAGCATACATAATCAGGCCTCGCTTATACTGCCACCGGAAATTTTAAAGTAAGCATTGCCGGCGAGCTCCGGTATCAGCTCGCGGTCATTTACTGTGATAAAGGTCTGCACTCTGCCGTCGATAAACAGCAGCAGCTGAGCGCGGCGGCTGTTATCAAGCTCACTCATGACATCATCCAAAAGCAGGACGGGGAATTCGCCCAACTCATTTTTGACATACTGCAGCTGCGACAGCTTCAGTGCCAGAGCACCGCTGCGCTGCTGCCCCTGTGAGCCAAAAGCCCGCAAGGAAAGACCGTTGAGCAATAGCTGCAAATCGTCGCGGTGGGGACCGATGCCCGTATTGCCGCGCAGGATATCAAGACGCTGACGCTCTGACAGCTGTTCACGGTAAAAATCCTCTGCTGCCTCCGCGGCAGACTGCGGATAGAGCAGAGTGCTGTTGTTGGCCTTCTGCTCGTAGCGTACCTGCAGCATTTCGCTGCCCTTGGTAATGGATGAGTAAATCTCTCCGGCAATAGCCTGCAGTTTGCCCAACGCCGCCAAACGTCTGCGTACAATAGCTGCCGCCAGACGGATGAACTCCTCGTTCCAGGGCTGCAATACATCAGGACTGCCTCCGTTATCGCGCAGCTCCTTCAAAAGGCGGTTGCGCTGCTGCAGAACACGGTTATACTTCAGCAGTAAATCGTAGTAGACAGGATCAGTCTGGGCAATCTGCATATCAAAGAAGCGGCGCCGTAATGCAGGCTCGCCCTTGACCAGCTGCAGGTCCTCCGGCGAAAACATCACCGCATTCAGGGCACCGTAATGCTCCTTGGGACGCACGCGCGCACCGTCGAGCAATATTTCCTTCTGCCAGCGCTCATGCTGACGGTACTTTTTGATTTTTACCTCATGGCTGCCGCTGAAGCTGGCGTATTCCACGCCTACGGCCATAGCGTCGGCACCCATTTTCAGCATTTCCTCTTCGGCAGAGGTACGATGCGACATACCGAAGGCACTGTAAAAAATAGCCTCCAGCAGATTAGTTTTTCCTTGGGCGTTCTGCCCGTAAAAAACATTAATCATAGATGAAAGCTTCAGGCTGCAGCTTTCATAGTTGCGGAAATTAACCGCATAAAGACTGTTGATCTTCATTAAGCTTCTCTTTGGCAACGGTCAGCTCTATCTGGTCATCAATATTTACTACATCGCCGGGATGTACTTTTTTACGTTTTTCCGTTACCAGCTGGCCGTTCAGGCGGACAACGCCATCTTCAACCATCAGAAATGCCTGGCCTCCGGTATCTGCAACACCGGAAAACTTCAGCAGCTTATCCATAGTAATGAATTCTGTTCTGATTTCTACAGTTTCTTTTTGCATAATGCCGCTCCTTAGAAAACAACACGTACCGGGGTAACGATATAGGTATAATCAGGCTCTTCAGCGCAGGTAACGCAAACAGGGCTGAGAGAGGTATTCATGGATAAAACTGCTTCCTCTGCTTCCAGGTTTTTCAGAATATCCAGGATATACTTAGCATTAAAGGCAACATTCAGCGGGTCACCGACAGTCTGGCAGGCAACAACCTCCAGGCCGGTACCGACATCCGGGCTGCTGCTGGTAATAGTAATTTCATCGGCAGCTACGCTCATTTTGATGATGCTGTAATCACCGTCGGTAGAGAAGAGAGCTACACGCTCAACAGCGCCTGCCAGCTCTTTGATATTAACCTTGCTGGTCAGAGCGAATTTCGGCGGAATAACGCGGCGATAATCAGGGAACTGGCCTTCAATCAGACGGGAAACAATAACCACATTATCGATAACAACCATAATCTGGTTATTGAGCAGGGAAATAAGTACCTGCTGCGGTACTTCACCTGTCAGGTTACGGGAAATTTCGCCCAGAACCTTGGACGGAATAATCATGCTGAGCTCTTCATTTCCCTCATAGGGCAGAGATTTGATAGCCAGACGATGGGTATTGGTGCCGACGAAGGTAATTTTGCCGTCTTTAGCTTCTACCAGAATACCGGTGAACAGAGGTCTTGCTTCATCGGTAGAGCAGGAGAAGATAGTCTTTTTAATCAGTTCTTTAATCATTCCGTCATCAAGGGCAATGGTTCTGTCTGCATCAAAGGTGGGAAATTTAGGATAATCGTCTTCATTCATTAAGAAGAGCTGATATTCGGATTTTCCGGAGCTTACCTTGATAGAGTGCTTTTCTTCATTTTTGCTGATGGTCAGGCTTTCAGCAGGTAATTTACGGATAAGGTCTGCAAAATGCTTTGCAGAAACAACTATTTCCCCCGGTTCGCTGATTTCTGCATCAATGGTGCAGGAAATAGCCATATTTAAATCCATAGCTTGTATTTCCAGCTTATTATCTGCTGCGATAACATGGATACCGGAAAAGATAGGTGTGCTTGGCTTGGAAATAATTGCTCTTTGAACTGTCTGAATTGCTTTATTTAAGCTGTTGGTATTACAGGAAATTATCATTTGTTCACAGTCCTCCTTGGTTTTTTAATACTGTTATAATATATAAAAAGTAGTCGACGTAGTAGTAGGGCCTGTTAGTTGTGGGGAAAAGTGCTTTGAGCTTAGCTGTGATGCATTATTTCCCATGTATATAAGGCTGTTGATAACCGGGAAATAATATACACACAATCTACAGGCTGAAATTTTATCAACTTATGCCTAAAAGTTATACACAGCTTGAGGGTGAGTTATCAACAGTTTTTGTGGATAACTTTTTAACTGTTATTGCCGCAGGATTTCGATGATTTCCTGCAGCTCGTTTTGGAAGGCGAGGTTACTGTTTTTGAAGTTACTTATTTTTTCGTAAGCATGGATAACGGTCGTGTGGTCACGTCCTCCGAAGAGCTCGCCGATACGCGGATAGGATAAATCTGCCAGCTCACGGCAAAGATACATAGCTACCTGACGCGGGAAGGCAATGTTCTGGGTACGCTTTTTGTTGAACAGCTCGTCCTGCTTAACATTGTAGTGATCGGCGACAACCTTGATGATGCCTTCGTAGGTGATGGTTCTTGTTTTGATATCGTTGCCCATGTCGGAAAGAACCTTCTGTGCGGTTTCTACGGTAATGGGCATGTGCATGAGGGAGGTGTATGCTACTATTTTATTGTAGGCGCCCTCAATTTCACGGATGTTGGTGGCGATGTTGGTGGCCAGCAGGGTGATGACCTCGGTCGGCAGGACGATATTGTCCGATGCAGCCTTGGTACGCAGGATAGCCATACGTGTTTCCAAATCCGGAGTCTGGATATCTGCTGTGAGGCCCTGATCAAAACGGGAACGCAGGCGGTCCTCTAAGGTTTCGATTTCGCGCGGAGGACGGTCACTGGAGATGATGATTTGTTTATCGGCATCCTTCAGTGCGTTAAATGTATGGAAGAATTCTACCTGCGTCTGCTCCTTGCCCTTCAGAAACTGGATATCGTCGATAATCAGGCAGTCGATATTGCGGTATTTCTGGCGGAAGGCCTCAGTAGTTTTGTTCTGGATGGAATTGATGATTTCGTTGGTGAATTTTTCACTGGAGGTGTAGAGCACCTTCATGCTGGGGTTGTTCTGCTTAATGCGGTTGCCGATAGCGTGCATTAAGTGTGTTTTGCCCAGACCAACGCCGCCGTACAGGAAAAGCGGGTTGTAGGCATGTGCCGGGTCGTTGGCTACTGCCTGCGCTGCCGCATGGGCGAAGCGGTTGGAGTTGCCGATAACGAAGGTTTCAAAAACGTATTTGGGGTTCAGGTTGCTTTCATCGGGCTGCTGCACAGAGGTGTTTTCATTAAACAGCTGCTGCTGTTCGCGCTTGGCAGGTACAGCCGGCATTTCTTCAGCTGCTTCCGATCCGCTGCTGCCGTTGTCCATGGTTTCGATGATGAGCTTAATATTTTTGCTCATAATGCCGGCCAGGACACCCTCGATAACCTGAGCGTAGTTTTCCTCCAGCATTGTTTTAAAGAAGTCGTTTTTGACAGCTACTTTATAGTAGGTATCTGTCACCTCCAACGGCATAATCGGCTTAATCCAGACATTAAAGACTTTTTCGTTAAAGGATTCCTTTAATTTGTCCTTACATCTGACCCAGATTTCCGCTAAATCATAGGAATTCATATAGATACATCCTTTCTCGCTGATTTTAGAAAAATAAAAACGACAGCCTGCATTGCCCGCGGAAGGGCGGTGTAAGCGCCGGTTTAAGTGAAGCTAGATATACACATATATTTTATCAGACTGTGGATAACTTCGCAAATTTTCAAGAAAAATTTCTGAGATGGCAGAAAAATGGCTGTTTTTACTTGACGAAGTTTTTATTTTCCCATATAATAAGTTAGTAATACCTTGCGTGGTGCAGTACGTGCTGATGAAGGCGCATTGTTACTGCGTTGGTAGAGCAAATAACAGCTATCAATATTCACATAAATTAGAAATTGATAAAATTTTGCGGTGGATAAGGAGGGAATACTGAATGAAGCGTACTTTTCAACCTAACAATCTCAGAAGAAAAAGAACTCATGGTTTCAGAGAAAGAATGAAAACTTTGGGCGGTCGTCAAGTTCTCAAAAGAAGACGTGCTAGAGGCAGAAAGAAATTGTCTGCATAACATTATAAAATAGGCCGCGCAAGTGGCCTATTTTTTCCATGCGGGCAGGTGTGCATTTGATGCAAAAGAAAAAGTTTACTTTAAAAAAATTAAATCGACTTAAATCGAAGAAAAGCTTTCAGATTGTCTATGTAAAGGGACGTACTGTTGTCGATGCTATGTCGGTTTTTTATATTCTCCCGGATCAGGGCGAAGATATAAAAATCGGTCTGGCGGTAGGCAAGAAGCTGGGCTGCGCTGTGGTGCGCAACCGTGTCAAGCGTCTGATGCGTGAAGTATTCCGCATGCATAAGGCAGAACTCAAAAAGGGTTACCATATAGTCTGGGTAGCTCGCAAGAAGCTGACAAAGGCTGATTACAAGACTTTTGAGCGTGTATTTTTAAGACTGGCAAAAAGAGCAGCTCTGCTGCAGTAATAAGGATAGAAGGCTATGAGCAGGTTACTGATTTTGTGTATAAGATTCTACCAGATTTTTATATCACCGCTGAAACCGCCGACCTGCAGGTTTTATCCTACATGTTCAGCGTATGCTATTGAAGCGATTCAGAAGAAGGGTCCTGTGAAGGGAACGTGGCTGGCGATTAAGCGTATCGCCAAATGTCATCCTTTTCATCCGGGCGGTTATGACCCTGTGCCATAAGCATACTATTAAGCTATAACACTTTGTTTTTTAAGGAGTGATATCTTGGATTTTCTCGCTAATATCGTACAACAGGTGTTAACTGTGCTCTACAATTTTACTGAGAGCGTCGGTATACCGAACCTTGGCCTGGCTATTGTGTTAATGACCATTATCATTAAGCTGATTATGTATCCGCTGACTCAGAAGCAGATTCAGTCAACTAAGGCTATGATGGAAATTCAGCCGAAGATGAAGGCTTTGCAGGAAAAATATAAGGATGATAAACAGCGCCTGAATATGGAGCTGGCTAATTTATATAAGAGCGAAGGCGTTAATCCGCTGGCAGGCTGTCTGCCGCTGCTCATCCAGATGCCGATTATGATTGGTATTTTCTACGGTATCCGTGATTACAACTATGCAGCACATCCGGAAATCGTTACCAGCTTTTTGTGGCTGGCTGACATTTCCAAGGCAGACCCGACCTATGTTCTGCCGGTGCTTTCCGCATTAACTACTTTTATTCAGACCAAGCAGACTATGCCGGCAAGCGGCGGCGGTGCACAGAACAAGATGATGATGTACTTCATGCCTCTGTTCATCGGTTATATCAGCTTGACCTTCCCGGCAGGTCTGGTACTGTACTGGGTTGTTATGAATATTATGCAGATTGCACAGCAGTCTATTATGAACAGAGCTGCTGCTAAATAAGCGTGTAAGCGTATAGGAGTTGGTAAAGATGGCTTTTGTTGAGAAGACCGGTAAGAGCGTGGACGAAGCTGTTGCAGCAGCTTTGGCAGAACTGAATGTTACTGCCGACCAGGCTGTTGTTGAAGTATTAGAGGAAGCAAAAAAGGGCTTTTTGGGCTTTGGCCGTAAGGATGCCCGTGTACGCGTAAGCGTTAAACCTGCAGAAGCAGAGGCAGAAAAACCTGCTGAGGCTGCACCCGCTGCTGAAAAAACCGTCAGCGAGGCTGCTGCCGACGCTGTAGCTGCAGTAAAGGTGGCTGCAACCGTAGCTGCCGGTGCTCTGGCTAAAAAGGCTGATGCTGTGAAGGCCGATGCAGCTGTAGCTGCTGAAGATTTCAAGAAGAAGGCTGCAGATGCTAAGGATGATGCAGTTGATGATGCTATTGCAGCGCTGAATGCTTTAAAGAGCGAGCGTCGCGAACGTCAGAACCGCGAACCGCGTAAGTACAATGTAAGTGATGAGGCAGTTGCTGCTGCTAAGGAATTTTTGCAGAAAATCTTCAATGCTATGCATATTGAGGTTGCTATGGAAAAATTCATCAACAAAAATGACGGCAGCGTTACCTTCCGCCTGCATGGTGATGATATGGGTATTTTAATCGGCAAGCATGGACAGACCTTAGACAGCTTGCAATACCTGACCAATCTTGTTGCTAACAAGAATAGCAACGAGCGCGTGCGTGTAATCATTGACGTTGAGGATTACCGCGACCGCCGTATCGAAACTCTTAACCGTCTGGCAGTACGTCTGGCAGATAAGGTTAAACGTACCGGTGAGCGCGTAGCCCTGGAGCCTATGAATCCGCACGAACGCAAGATTATCCATATGGCATTACAGGGTGACCGTCGTGTTACTACCCTGAGCGAGGGCGATGAGCCTTATCGTCATGTGGTTATTGAGCTGAAAAAATAAAATACAAAGCAAGGCTGTCGCGTTAAGTTAATCAGAGGCTTATTTGCGGCAGCCTTTTTTCCGTACTGAGCTTTTTTATGCAGTACAGATAAAAGAAGGAGGGTCATATGGCTGAGGATACGATTAGTGCTGTTACTACGGCTCTTGGCGAAGGTGCTGTAGGTATTGTGCGTATTAGCGGACCAAAGGCGTTGGCGGTGGGTGAGACCTTGTTTAAGGCGGCTTCCGGCAAGGCGCTTGGTGCATATCCTGTGAATACGCTTGCTTATGGCCATGTTTATGATACGGACGGCAGCCTTGTAGATGAGGTGCTGGCGGTGTATATGCGTGCTCCCCGTTCCTATACGGCGGAGGATGTGGTTGAAATTCAGTGTCACGGCGGTGTGCAGCCGCTGCAGAAGATTCTGCAGCTGACTTTTGCTGCCGGTGCGCGTCCGGCGGAGGCCGGCGAGTTTACGAAGCGTGCGTTTTTGAACGGCAGGATTGATCTGACGCAGGCTGAGGCGGTTATGGATATTATCCGTTCGCGCAGTGAGGCAAGCCTGAAGCTGGCTGCGCGTCAGCAGCAGGGACAGCTTGCAGGCGAGCTGCGCACTTTGCGTAAGCAGCTGGTGGATATTGTTGTTAATCTGGAGGCTGTGATTGATTATCCGGAGGAGGATATCGAGGATGTTACCTATGGCAGGGTGCAGGAGAACCTGAGCACTGTCTGCAGCGGGATTGAGCATCTGCTGGCGCATGCGCATACGGGCAAGATTTTGCGCGAGGGTCTGCGTACAGCTATTGTTGGCCGTCCGAACGTGGGCAAGTCGAGCCTGCTGAACGCTTTGCTGCGGGAGGAGCGTGCTATTGTTTCGCAGTATGCCGGTACTACGCGTGACGTTATTGAGGAGCAGCTGCTGCTTGACGGTGTGCCGCTGGTGCTGGCTGATACGGCGGGTATTCGTGCTACCGATGATTTTGTAGAGAAAATCGGTGTGGAGAAGAGTCGTCAGCTGTTGGCGGATTCGGAGCTGGTTATCTGTGTGATTGATGGCAGCGAGGGTCTGACGGATGAGGATGAGGCGATTTTAGAGGCTGCGGCCGGCAAGCCCTGTGTGGTGATTGTGAATAAGAGCGATTTGCCGCAGCAGGTTGATTTGGCGCAGCTGCGAGAGCGCTTCGGTGCTGATAAGGTGATGACGCTTTCTGCCAAAACTTTGGTTGGGATTGAGGCGTTTACTGCCTGGCTGAAGAGTTATGTTTACGGCAGCAAGGGTACTCTGGAGGACGGTGCATATATTCAGAATGCGCGTCAGGAGCGTTTGCTGCGTGAGGCGCTTGCAGGCCTGCAGGATGCAGAGGCTGCGGCACAGGATTATTTGCCTTATGACTGCATTGTGATTGATGTGCGCTCGGCGATTGACCTGTTAGGGGAGATTACGGGTGATACGATGCAGGATGAGATTATCAATGAGATTTTTGAGCGGTTCTGTATCGGTAAGTAGGGGGAAGCGACGCAACCCTTCCGTCTGCTCGCTGAAGCTCGCAGCCACCTTCCCTTTCAGGGAAGATATAATATTATTGCGAAGTTTTAACTTTGGTTATTACTATGAACTTTTATATGCTCCCTGAAAGGGAGCTGGCATCGCCGTAGGCGATGACTGAGGGTTGTGTAAGCGATATATTAATTGCTTGTTAGAGCTTTAAGCTAATTGTGTTCTGCTAACCCTTTTGCCTGCCCCTTGGGGAAGGTGCCGAGCGTAGCGAGGCGGAAGGGGGTTGTGTGCCGCAATTAAATATCGTTCCAGTCAGCAGCAATTTTCCCGTGCCAAAGGGCACAACGCAAATTTCGTGTGGAACCAGGACGAAGTGCCGCAAAACTCGCGCTATGCAAAGAATTTATGCTAAAGTAGTTGGCTTAGCGCTCAAACAGTTGCGACACTTCTATGGTTCCAGACACTCATTTGCTAAAATTGCTATTCCTTACACGATATGTTAATTGCTCGTTAGGGCTTTCAGCTAATTGTGTTCTATGAACCTTCTTGCCTGCCCCTTGGGTAAGGTGCCGAGCGTAGCGAGGCGGAAGGGGGCGTATGGCGTTGCAATTAAATATCGTTCTGCAATGAAAAATTTTGTTGTGCGTTCACTAATACATATATTTTTAAGAGGTCTATTAAGATGAGTTATATTACAGATACATTTGATGTAATTGTCGTTGGCGCCGGCCACGCCGGTGTGGAGGCGGCGCTGGCTGCCGCCCGCCTGGGCGGCAAGACGCTGCTGGCGACGCTGTCGCTGGATAATGTGGTGCTGATGCCGTGCAATCCGTCTATCGGCGGTCCGGCAAAAGGCCATCTGGTGCGTGAGCTGGATGCTTTGGGCGGCCAGATGGGTATAAGTGCTGATTTGGCGTGTATCCAGATGCGTCTATTGAATACCGGTAAGGGCTATGCCGTACATGCTCTGCGCGGTCAGGAGGATAAGCCTTTTTATCACACGTTGATGAAAAAGATTGTCGAGAATCAGGAGAACCTGGAGCTGAAGCAGCTGATGATTGATAAGCTGCTGGTGGAAAACGGTGCGGTTGTTGGCGTAGAGGCCGAAACCGGCGAGATTTTCGAGGCGAAGTGCGTTATCCTGGCTACCGGTACTTATCTGCGCGGCCGTATTGTTTACGGTCAGGTTAATTATGAATGCGGTCCTAACGGTCTGCGCAGTGCGCAGAAGTTGTCTGCTTCGCTGCTGGAGAACGGCGTGGAGCTGATGCGCTTTAAGACCGGTACCCCGGCGCGCATTGATGCCCGCAGCTTGGATTACAGCAAGATGGAGCCGCAGTACGGTGATGAGGAGGTGCGAAACTTCTCCTTTATCAGCGATATCAAAACACGTGAGCAGGTTCCCTGCTATCTGACTTATACGAATGAGGCTACACATAAAATTATCCGCGATAATCTGCATTTATCCGGTATGTATAACGGCATGATCGAGGGCGTCGGCCCGCGTTACTGCCCGTCTATCGAATCTAAGATTGTGCGCTTTGCCAATAAGGAGCGTCATCAGCTGTTTATCGAGCCGGAGGGACGCAGTACCAATGAAATGTATGTACAAGGCATGAGTTCTTCTTTGCCGGCGCACATTCAGCTGCAGTTTATGCAGACTATTCCCGGTCTGGAGCATTGCAAGATGATGCGTGCAGGCTATGCCATAGATTATGATTGCCTTGATCCGCTGCAGCTGCGTCCATCGCTGGAGCATAAGGCTATCAGCGGCTTGTTCAGTGCCGGTCAGTCCAACGGTACCAGCGGCTACGAGGAGGCTGCTGCCCAAGGTCTGATGGCAGGTATCAATGCGATGATGAAGATTAACGGACGCGAGCCGTTGGTGCTGCGCCGTGATGAGGCTTATATCGGTGTGCTGATTGATGACCTTGTGACCAAGGGTACGTCCGAGCCTTACAGAATGATGACCTCGCGTGCGGAATACCGTTTGCTGCTGCGTCAGGATAATGCTGATTTGCGTTTGACGGAAAAGGGCAGAGCTATTGGTTTGGTTGATGATAAGCGCTACGGCATTTTCACCGAAAAGCGTACTGCCTTGGAGCGCACGGTGAGCGAGCTGGGCAAGCAGAATATTTCGCCCAGTGCGGAAAACAATGCTAAGCTGGAGGCTATGGGTACGGCGCCGCTGCGCAGCGGCAGCAGTCTTTTGGATTTGCTGCGCCGCAAGGAGGTTACCTACAGCAAGCTGCAGCAGGCATTTGACTTGCCGGAGCTGGCACCGCAGGTAGCGGAGCAGGCAGAGATTTTTGCCAAGTATGAGGGCTATATTACCAAGCAGCGTCAGGAGGTTGAGCGCTTTATGAAGCTGGAAAACAAGCGCCTGCCTGACGATATAGATTATCGTGCGATTAAGGAGCTTTCCAGAGAGGCCGCTGAAAAGCTGGACAAGGTGCGTCCGGCGAATATCGGTCAGGCATCGCGTATCAGCGGTGTTTCGCCTGCTGATATCAGTGTGTTGATGATTGCGTTGGAGCTGAAGCGCCGAAAGGAGCAGGAAGAATGACCTTTGCAGAAATTTTAGCCGAAAAGGGTGCGGAGGCCGGTTTGAGCTTTACGCCGCTGCAGCTGGAGCAGTTCAGCCGTTATTACGAGCTGCTGGTGGAAACCAATAAAGTGATGAACCTTACCGCTATTACCGAGCCTGAGGAGGTTGCCGTAAAGCATATGGTAGACAGCCTGCTGGCCTACGAGGCGGAGATGGGCGGCAAAACTTTGGCAGACGTGGGCACGGGCGCCGGCTTTCCCGGTGTGCCGCTGAAAATCTATTGCCCCGAGCTGAAGGTAACTCTGATTGATTCCCTGGGCAAGCGCCTGCGCTTTTTGCAGCAGGTGATTGAGGAGCTGGGGCTGAAGGGCATCCGCTGCGAGCACTTGCGTGCCGAGGATGCGGGCCGTGATAAAAAGCATCGCGAAAAATATGACTATGTAACGGCACGCGCTGTGGCACGTTTGAGCGTGCTGAGCGAATACTGCCTGCCGCTGGCCAAGAAGGGCGGTCAGTTTATCGCTTTGAAGGGCAGTAAGTTTGCTGAGGAAATTACCGAGGGCGAGGCTGCGGTAAAAATCCTCGGCGGCAAAATTCTCAGTGCGGAGCCTGTAAAATTACCCGGTCTGGATGATGGACGTGCTATAATAAAGATAGCTAAAATCAAAAGCACACCGGCGCAATACCCGCGTAAGGCTGGTACGCCGGAAAAACAGCCCTTAGGCGCTAAATAGGGGGAAAACATATGTTAGTAGATGATGGATTTTCGGTATTGGATACAGATTGCGGTATTATCGGCGAGCGTAAGGCCGTTAATGAGGTGAAGGTAGTCAAGGTTCCCATCGGGCAGATTTTCCCCAACCCTTATCAGCCGCGCAAAAGCTTTGACGAGGCAGCCTTAGAGGAGCTGTCTGCTTCCATCGCCCAATACGGCGTGCTGCAGCCTCTTTTGGTATCGCCGACGGAGGACGGCCGTTATCTGCTGATTGCCGGTGAGCGCCGTCTGCGTGCTTCCCGTATGGCGAAGCTGACGGAGGTACCGGTTATTATTAGCGATTATACTACCCAGCAGATTGCGGAAATTGCGCTGATTGAAAACCTGCAGCGTGAGGATCTGCATTTTCTGGAGGAGGCTGAAGGCTACGAACAGCTGATGGAGCAGTTCCATCTGACGCAGGAGGCTATGGCTGCGCGTGTAGGCAAAAAACAATCTACTATCGCCAACAAGCTGCGTTTGCTGCGTCTGTCGCCTGCTGTACGCAAGGTGCTGGTGGATGCCGGTCTGAGCGAGCGTCATGCGCGCGCACTGCTGAAGCTGGATGATGATGCCAAACGTCTGGAGGTGCTGGAGGTTGTTGTTGCCAAGAATTACAGCGTACGCCAGACCGAGGAATATATCAATAAGCTGTTGGAGGACAACCAGCAGGAAAAACGCCGTCGTATGGTAATTGTCAACGATGTCCGCATTTACCTGAACAGTATTAAGCAGGTTGTCAACGCTATTAAGGATGTCGGTATTCCGGTTAATATGGAGCAGACGGTGGAAGGCGATGAGGTTATCGTCAGCGTCCGCATCAAGAACCAGAAGAAGCCGAAGGGCGGCAACAGCAAGCCATTGTTCTGAAAATGATAAGGCAGGAAGCTTCCTGCAGCAACGATAAAAGCAGAGAGCTGTGTTTCACGTGAAACACAGCTCTCTGCTTTTTTGTACAAGGAGGTGGCTTATTATGCTCCGGCTATAGCCGGATTTTTACCAGAATTTAAGCATCTGGAAAAGACTCTTTTTGAATCCCTTCTCCGGCGGAATTACCTCGTGCAGGAATTTGGGCTTAACATAGCGCACAATCATCGGCGGTGTGCGCATAGTAGTTTCGGCAAAGCGCGGCAGCTTGCTGTTGGCGGGCAGATGCAGGCTGCGTACCTTGTCCTTGCTGTTGACGAAGCGGGCGCTGGCAGCGCCGGTCTGGCCGTTGACAACGATGACGAAGCGTTCGCCGGCGCTGTTGTCGGTATAGTCAACATAATAAATCGGCAACATGATGTCAGCTGAATGCTTGCGGAGATTGCGTGCCCATTTTTCAATCTTAACATTTTTTAAGCCGTAATTTTCGCAGAGCTTGTTGCAAAGCTGCTCATTGATCATGCGGTCAAGATATTTTTGTACCGGGAAAAGATTGCTTCGGGTGGTGATGTGCACGTCACCTTCTAGGAACACGGGGTCGAATGGGGCGAATTCATCAAAGTTCCAGGGAGCAACCATATCGACGGCGTTTTCGTCAAAGACATAGGTTTGCGGATATACCCAGTTTAAAACCTCCTGATAAATTTCGCAGTCACCCTTGTTGCTGGAGATTTGCGCTTTGACGCGCAGGTCCGCCAGTGTATAGGGAGTATAGAAGGCGGTAAATTTTTCCTTAATGGCTTTTTCTGCACCCTTGAAGGACATAGGCTCGCGCTTCATCAGCAGTTGCGCTCTGCCGAAGGCCTGCTCCTTAGTGAGCTTGAAGGGCAGGGCGATGGAGGGGTAGCTGCGGGAGCCAGCGCCGATGAGCTGGTCCTTGTTGTAGCCGCCGGCCTTCAGCTCCTCCTGCGTCAGACGGTGACCGCAGTATTCGCAGGTAAAAATAGTCTGCGTGGATTCGCCGGTAACATCGGCACCGCAGAGCGGGCAGGGCAGCTTGATGGTGTGGCTTTCTTCGTAAACCTTGGTGCTGATGGCGCTGAAAACGCCCAGCTTATCTTCGATGCTTTTGGTGTTGTTTTTGAGCATCTCCGGTAAGGGCTCCATGAAGTATACGTGTCCCAGCTTCACCAGTCCGTTGACAACCTCTACAGGCTTATGGCGATACTTGATTTCGCTATCAAGAATATTTTCGCTGTTCGGCCAAGGCTCCTTGCTGCCGCAGAAGGAGCAGATGAAGCTGGTGCTGGCAGCGTCGGAATACATGGTGCCGCCGCATTTTTCGCATTGTATAGCACAACATTCGTCGTTTTCTTTAAACATAGGAACATCTCCCTTCCTTATCTTGCCTTCATTATAGCGCAAAAAGAGTGTCAGCGCCCCACCCGAAAGGGGAAATTTGGGTAGGATGGTGTTGGTTTTATTTTAAAAGATGATAAAATATCGTAGCAATAGCAAAATTCAGCTGAATTTTAGAGATAAACACAAAAATTGTGCGGCGTTTTACGACCGCACAATTTTTTGTCTGTTTATTTACAGCATAGGATAAGATTGTAAGTTGAAGAAATTTAACCTATCAGAAGGTCCAGCGCATACCTACGTTCCATTGCCAAGGTGTCTTGTAGTCGTCGCCGAAGGCTTTGGAAACATCTGCATACAGATAGCTGTTATCCTTGGTTTTGAGGTTGAAGCCGATGCCTGCCTCGTACCAGGTGTCGCCCAAATCGTTGCTGTAGGTGGTGGATACACCATTGTAGCTCAGGCGGGTGTCAGCGCTACCGCCGAAGTCATGCAGTACAGAAGCTTTGGCGTATACATTACCGTTGTCGCCAAGTCTGCTGCCAAGCTCGAAGCCTAAGCGGCCGATGGTGCTGCTTTGGCTGTCCTGACTGATAGCAATGCCGTTGGCGGTAGTGTAATCCTTACCGGCAATACGCAGCCAGGAAAGCTGTGCCTGCGGAGTGAAGTAGGCCTTGTCACCCATAGCGATTTCTCTGCCGTATTCCGCACTGATGCTGCTGCCCCAGGTTTTGTACTGACCGTGAGTGAAGCCAATCGGTGCAGAGATATCGTAATCATTGCTCAGACGGCCTTCCTTGAGTACGATGTCTGCATAATGTCCCTTATCGCCCAGCCAGGTGCCGTACAGAGTAAGTGCCAAGCTACGGTTTTTCGCTGTTGCATCGCCGTAGGTGGTTTTACCGCTGTTGCGGCTGATAGCAGCGCCGTAATGCCAATCGCCGCCAGCCTTATCATAACCCATCTGGAAGAAATTGTTCTGGTTTTTGGCATTGTCATATTTAAATTCGCCGCGATTCAAGCGTACCCAGAAGCCCTGGTCACCATCGCCTTGACGCAAATCGCCCAAGCGTTTACTCAAGGTAGCGTCCTCCTGTCTCCAGGACAGTGCTGCTGCGTTTTGCAGATGGCTGATAGCATCTACAGTAGTGCTTTGGGCAATTTTTACATTGGCGATTGCGTTGCCGTCAATATGGTTGATGGTATCTGCCTGCATTTGGCCGATGAGCAGACCTTCGTTTACCTGAACGTCAAATTTTGCCGCACTGTCATCGTGAATCTTCAGGCTGTTTCTAACAAGGCCTTCCAAGCCGGCTGCGTCCTTCACGTTATCAGCATTGATGCCTGCATAGGAGGTATGTATTGCGGTAGCGTCGGTGTCAGCGTTGTTTACGCGGAAGAAGCCTGTATTGAGGTTTGCATCAGCCTCCAGCGTCAGCTCGCCTCCGGTGCCCTGCAGGTGATTAATGTCAATGTTCTGCACCTCTTCATTGGTCATGGTGATGCTGCCGTCATTCAGGGTGAGCTTTTCCAGATAGCTATAACCAATGCCGTATTCACCCATAGCATGCCATGTAGCCTTGTTGGCAAGGGTGAGGTTAATGGTACCGGCAGAATCATCCTTGTCTACATAAGGACCGCTTTGGTCGAGATTGCCGGTGATGCTGGAAGCGTCAGTGTTCAGGTTAAGGTTAACGATGGCGGTGTTGGCTGCACGTACGTCACCAACGATTACAACATCGTTAGTTGTACCTTGGTTGATGTTGACAATAGTGTCGGTATGCCAAGTCGGATCCGGATCCTCGCCGTAAGCGTTGATAGCGTTGAACAAGCCATTGTTAGTATTGTTGGCACCAGTGATGCTGCCACCGGCCATATTGAGAACGGCACCATCTTCGACAAATAATACATCGACAGTACCACCATCACTATTGTTTTCAGCTCTGATATCCGTAATGCCCAGGTTGACTTCGGAATAAAAGCCTGTGCGTACACCAATGGCTGAAATCTCGCCGTCGCCGCTGCTTTCAGCGTAAATAGTGCTGTTGTCACCGAGTGTAATGGTGGAGCTGTGGATAGCATTAAGACCATAGCTGTAGCCTTCTGTTACAGCGTTGCCTTTTACGTTAATATGTGTTTCTCCTGCGTTAATTTTGCTGTTGCCTGCTGCAAAGATGCCGTTAGTACATGCTTCATCCTCAGCCATAGCTTCGGTAGCGATTGTCAGCTTGCCAAAGTTCATCTTGGCCTGGTCTTGGGCTTCAATACCTGCTGCTCAGGCAGAAGAGCCGTTTTTAGAAACAGCCTTGATATTTGTAGCGCCGGTTACGGTCAAAGTATGTTCGCTATCTTCATCCTCAACATCGCGGCCCATGAAAATACCGTCAGCAATACTTTTCGGCTTGCCGTCAGCAGTAATGTCGATATTGAGGTTTTCCATCTTGATATCGGCAGCATAAGTATCAATGCCGGAAATATAGATTCTGTTTATATCATAATTAGAGCCTGTAGACTGACCTGTGATATTCACATCTTGGGCAGTGAGCCTGCCGGGAGTATCGTAGTTAGAGGTTGCTGCATGAATACCGCTGGTAGCACCATCTTTAACATCAAGCTGCAGATTTAGCGGCGTAGTAAATTTTAAATGTGTTCCTTCGTCCCAAATCTCAACAGCAGGGTAGGCGTTAGTCCATTTTACTACGTCACCCTCAGCGAAGGTATAAGTTGATTCCATACCGACAGTAGTGCGGATGCCATGAGCTGCATAAGCGTCATTAGCACCGGTGATTTGGTCAGTATATTCCTGTGCAGAAGTTATGGATGGTTGTGCCCCCCCGATGTACAGCGCAAGCATTACAGCTGTTGTCAGGGTTCTGGAGATTAATTTTTTGCGTTGCATAAACAAGACCACCTTTCTTTAAATCGGCCAATATAAAGAAAACTTTAAGAATATTACAATAATTAATCAGCCGATTCTTTTCTACATCTGCATTATATATCAGAAAGCAGGAAAAAGCCCCACCCCAAAGGGCAAATTCGGGTAGGGTGAAGTGAAAAATTTGCTGATTTTGTGAAAAATTTTGCAGTCACCTTATCCTTCCTACCCAAAATTACCTTTTCGGGTGGGGACAACGCACCGCAAATACGCTATGCTATCATCAGAAGAATAGCAAAAGGCGGTGAGCAGCATGCGCAAACAAAAAAGCAATAAACTGAGAATTATTCATCTGCTGTTATTGGCAGCGCTTCTGCTGCTGACAGCAAAGCTGATTTATGCCCAGGTGCGGGGAGGCGATAGCATGGGACGTATAGAATGGACGGGTATGCAATTATACAGAAACGGCTCGAATTATGATTATAGCTATAATTATGCGCTGCGTTTGGATGCTAAAAGCGGGCAGATGCTTTATGACTGCAGCTTTAAGGCTCCGGCAAATCTCAATGACGAAATCTGGCGCTGTGAGCTGGAGAGCGTGCCTGTGACGCGCGAGGAGCTTGCGCCTTTGGATGCGCTTATCCAAGGACTGCCGTTGGTACCGCCCAAGGAACCTGAGCCGGTAGATGATGATATGTTTATCTGCGATGAGACTAGGGAGATTTTTGACGTGAGTGTCGCCAACTATAAGGATAGAAGCGTCAAGAAGCTGACGGCGCCTTTGAGCGGGGAGCAAAGAGAGGAGCTGCAAAAGCAGTTTCTGCAGCTTTACCTGAAGGCTAAGGACAGAGCTCCGCTTCGCAATTAAGGCTTAACAAAGGCGGTGAGCGGTATGCACAGTAAATTATGGAAAATCACCAAAATGCTGCTGGCGGTGCTTGCACTGCTGACAGTTAATATAGGTTGTGCGCCGGTACAAGGAGAAGATAAGATGACACACGTAGAATGGTCCACTTTTTATATGAGCCGGAACCATCAGTTCCGCACCCTGTGCTACAGGTTTGAGGTTAATTATGATCCTTTTAAGGAAGGGCAGGGTACCTTCAGCTGCTTTTTTGTCGATAAAAAGGGCGGGAATTGCCTGCTGTCGTCGGCAGAGGTGACAAGTGAGGATTTGGCAGAGCTGGATGCTTTTATCCAAAAGCTGCCGCTTACGGAGCAGGAGCAAAAGCAGAAGCAGACGGATATGCTGTTTGCGCACGATGCGACGACCTCTGAGTTTTATATTGCTCTTGGCAGCTATAAAAATAAAAACAGACGCAAGGTAAAGCCGCAGCTAAGCAGTATGCAGCAGGATGAGGCAATGGATATTTTAAAAAGGCTGTATGTTAAGGTGAGCAAGCGAGAAGGGAAAGTAGCAGCAGTGTATTACTCAGAGAACCGCCGGGAGGCGGTTCTTTTTACGTGCGGAAAAAAGAAAAGCGCTATTTTTATTTTCAGGGAGTATTAAAGAAAACGTTTTTTTGGTATAATTAATGATAATACTAAGCTTTACTTTACTTGTTTAGATATATTTTACGCAATTTAGATGGGAGTTATTAATATGATAAGAAAAGAGAATTTTAAACAGCTAATTGATTACTTAGGATTTTCTCAAATAAGTACAAATTTATATGAGAAACAATATAGTAATGTTGATTGCTCAATAGTAGTTGATTTTGCAAATGAGAAGATAAATTATCCAGAAGACCAGGGAATGAAAATTACTCATCATACAACATGTAATTTTTATGATCCTGAAAATTTTGTAGTTTTTGAGTGTATTAACAGATTACTAACAAAGGGTTATCGTCCAGAGCATATTGAATTAGAAAAGGAATGGACTTTAGGTCATGATGCAAAAGGTGGTAGAGCTGATATTTGTGTTTATGCTCAAGATGGAAAAATGTTATTCATCGTTGAATGCAAAACTTTTGAAAAAGAATATGATAAAGAGTTAAAAAATACCTTGAATGATGGTGGTCAAATTTTTTCTTATTGGCAACAAGAGCGTAGTTGTCAGTATATAGCGTTGTATGCATCTGATTTTTTAGATGGAAAAATTGAATACCAAACAGAAAGCATTGAATGTAAGGACGATAATAATATAGCTTCACTAGCTAAAAAAGATTCTTCAATACATTTATATACTAATGCTCATACTGTAGAAGAGTTGTTTTTTGTATGGACAGAAACTTATGAAAAACGTCTATGTGGAGATGTAATTTTTCGTGATGATTCTGTTGCATATAAAATCGGCGTAAAACCTTTAAGAAAAAAGGACTTACGTGATTTTAGTGAAAACGATAAGATAGTAAATAAGTTTGAAGAAATTTTAAGGCATAATAATGTATCTGATAAGGAAAATGCATTTAATCGTTTAGTAGCGTTATTCATTTGTAAATTAGTGGATGAAATTCAGAAAAATGATAATGATGTAGTTGATTTTCAATATAAAATTGGCACTGATACATATGAAAGTTTACAGGATAGATTGCAGCGATTGCATAAGGAAGGTATGGAAAAATTTATGAAAGAAAAAATTTTCTATGTTTCTGATGATTATGCTGAAAAGCTTGTACAGCAATATACTGGGCAGACAAGAAAGCGTATGATTGATGAATTAAAGCAAACGATTAGAATTTTGAAATTCTATACGAATAACGATTTTGCTTTTAAAGATGTGCATAATGAAGAGTTGTTTTTGCAAAATGGCAAGATTTTAGTAGAAGTAGTCCAGTTGTTTGAAAAGTTTAGAATCATTGGTTCTGATGATTTGCAGATGCTTGGCGATTTGTTTGAGCAGTTGTTAAATAAAGGTTTTAAACAAAATGAAGGTCAGTTTTTTACGCCAGTCCCAATAACAAGATTTATCTGGGACAGCTTACCTGTGCAAAAAATCCTGCAAAAAGATAATGAGCTTGCCTTTCCGAAAATTATTGATTATGCTTGTGGTGCAGGTCATTTCCTGACGGAAGGTGTAGAAGCAGTAAACGATAATATGTTAATGATGGCTCCGGATATGCATATAGACAGAAGTTGGGCAGAAAAGAAAGTTTATGGCATAGAAAAAGATTATCGTCTTGCGCGCGTATCAAAAATTTCTTTGTTTATGCATGGTGCTGGGGATGGCAATATTATTTTTGGCGATGGCTTAGAAAATTATCCTGATAAAAATGTAGATAGTAATTCCTTTGATATATTGGTAGCTAATCCGCCGTATTCTGTTTCAGCATTTAAACCACATTTAAACTTGAAACACAATCAATTAGCAATTTTAGATAAGATAAGCAATAATGGTTAGGAAATAGAAACTCTTTTTGTAGAGAGAATTGCACAGCTTTTAAACCCGTTGGGCGTTGCTGCTGTTATTTTGCCGAGTAGCATACTGAATAAAGAAATGGAAAGTTTCATTGCTGCGAGAGAATCGTTGCTGAAAAATTTCTTTATAAGAGCGATTGTACAGTTTGGTAGTAAAACATTTGGTGCGACGGGAACGAATACAGTAGTTTTGTTTTTGCAAAAATTTGATGAGCCGCCCAAAAGAATAGATATGGTGTCTGATAGTGTAGATGCGATATTCAAAAATGAGCAGATAGAAACTTGGGAAGATAATAGCATTTTTGAAGGCTATCTTGAGAAAATAGGCGTAACAAAAGAATTATATAGGGATTTCGTATTGATGACGAAAAACTATGATGAATGGAATGACGAATATTTTTCAAAGTATAAAAATGCTTTTTTACAGTCATCAGAAGTAACAGCGAAGAAAAAACAAAAAACGTTTTCTAAGTTAACAAAAAATGAGCAGATAAAATGGTACAATAAGGCCTTTTATTCTTATGTCAATGCTATTGAAGCAGAAAAGCTGATGACGTATAATAAGTTGCGCAAATTCAATTCAAAAAGATAGACATAGAGACTA
>ERZ772872.488-NODE-488-length-40778-cov-3.608673_pt1 | contig 40778 bp, 40 predicted proteins | sample MGYA00512132_ERZ772872 | MGnify/ENA primary metagenome ERZ772872 (study PRJEB29015, sample SAMEA2737724) | human gut metagenome | biome: human gut; feature: human-associated habitat; material: faeces | place: China | collected 2012 ...
GAGGCAGAACCGGGAGATTACATCACGATTGCCCGTACCACCTCCTCGCCGATCGTGCCGCGCTCGATGACGGAGCGGAGCCATGCCAGATCGGTGGCGGGGATGGGCTCGAAGAGCCAGCCGGTGCCGTAGGTGTAGGGCTTGCCCTCGTGCTCGACGGTCAGCAGGCCGACCCTGCGCAGGTGCTCACGCGCGGCCGGGTAATCATATGGGCGCGCGCCCAGCCAGCGCTTGACCTCGGCCTCCTGCTCGGGCGTTCCGGCGTGCATGTCGTTGAGGTGGTAGCGGCGCCACATGTCCACGAGCGAGTGGAAGGCGGGGTCGGGGATGAGGGGCAGCAGCTCGTCGAAGCACTGGCCGCCGCAGACGATGTCCGTGTCGTGCGGGTTCCAGACGTTCGCGCAGGCCGCGAAGACTGCGCCCTGGTCGGTGTCCTCCAGGCGGAGCTCCACCTCGACGCGGCAGTCGCGCCGACCGTTGCCGTACCAGTCGATCTTGCCGAAGGAAATGGTTCTGTTCATGTGTGTGTGACCTCCAGTGTATTGGGATTTTGCGGGTCTCCCGCGACAGCGCTGGGCGGCGCTGTTTCGGCTCGTGACCGGCGAGCCATCGTCAGGCGGGTTGGCGTGGGGCTTGTGCGCAAAGCGTGAGCCAGAAGTCGGCCCATTCGCGCACGTCGGCCGGGTCGAGCGGACGTTCCTGCGCCTCGCAGCTCGCGGCGTTCCGGCGCAGCTCGTCGTCCGTGGGCAGGGCGCGCTCGGTGTCCGCGTACCAGTCCGCGAGTACGGCGGCGATGTCCTCACGCGGCAGGAGCTCGATGTCCTCGTCCTCGTCCTCGTCGTCGTCCTCGTCCTCGGGGTCATCGAGGGCGGCGCGGATGCTGTCGGCCAGATCGTCACGGAGAGCCCAGCAGTCGAGCTCGTCGGCGTTGTCGTCGATGTACTCGGCGATTTCGTCGATGTCGCCCGCCGAGTAATCGCCGTCGGACGAAACCGGGTCGTCCCAGGAATCGAAGCGAAAATACGGGTCGCGGTCGTCAAATTCGCCGTTGCGGATCTGCCGGAGCAGGTCGTCCAGGCGGGAGCTGTCGAGCCTCTCGCCCCAGTTTGTGAGCCAGTCCGTGAGCTCGTCCATGGGCAGGAATTCCAGCGCGGTGAGCCCGCCGCTATAGCTGTTGATGCAGCCGACCAGCTCGTGCAGGTCGTAGTCGTCGCGCTCGGACAGAGCGCGGGTGATGCGTTCACGTTGTGTCATGGGTTGTTCTCCTCTCGTGTCGTGAGTCGGGTTGTGTGGGGTGGCTTCCCACGACGGCGCAGGCCTGCGCCGTTTCGGCCGGATGCCGTCCGGCTCTCGTCAGGTGGGTGGGGCTTGTGCTCAAAGCGTGAGCCCGATCGGATCGCTCAGTAGGTCGACCACGCGCCTATGCAGGCGGGCGGGGAGATCCCAGTCGTCGATCTCGTCGGGGTGGTCGATGATGTAGCGCGCGAGGCGGCGCAGGTCGTCGTCCTCAAACTCCGGGCGGCGCAGCGAAAGGAAATTGCCGTCGGCGTCTACGCGGAAGTACGGGTCTCGCTCGTCGAGGTAGTTCTGGCGCACGCTGCGCATTGGCGCAGGAGCCGCTCGTCGTCGCCGTGGCGGGCGTCGAGCACCTCGTCATAGAGCTCGTTCATGGGGCGCAGGACGAGGTCCCAGAGCTCATTTGCGGTGCAGCCGACGCCATACGCCAGCTCTCTCAGGTCGTCGTCGTCCATGTCGCGCAGCGCGTCGAGCAGGGCGTTGGTCGTTGTCATGTGTGTGTCCTCCTGTGTATTGAAATTTTGCGGGGAATGGCTTCCCACGACGGCGCAGGCCTGCGCCGTTTCGGCCGGTTGCCATCCGGCTCTCGTCAGGTGGGTGGGGTGGGCTTGCGTCAGGCGTGCGCCGGGCGGGCGATGCCGTCGACGCCGTAGAAATCGCTCGGGCGGTTGCTCGCGGGCAGCGTCTCGGGCACGTCCTCGGCCGCGAGCAGGTTGCGGGCGATCATGTAGTTCACGAGCTCTTTGTAGGGCTTGTAGGCGGCCACGTCTGCCCAGGTGCTCGCGGGGATGTCCGCCCAGTCGTGCGCCATGGCGTATTCGAACACGTTGCTCACGAGCTGGATCGCGGCGGTGAGCGTGTCGCGCTTGAGCGTGCCGCGGAAAATGCGGATCTCGACGGTGGCGCTGTTCGTGACGTTCACGGCCGTGTAACGGTCGTTATGGTTGGAGCGATACGCCGGGACGCGGGCGGATGCCCAGGACGCAAGCTGCGCGCCGCTGCTCACGCGGCGGATGTCGTCGGGTGTCACGCCCAGGCTGTCGATGGGCGCCCACTGCTCGAGGCAGGAGCGGCGGCGGCGCGAAAAGCGTGTGAGCTCGGCGGTGTAGAGCGCGAATAGCACTTGCACCTTGCGCGTCACGTCGTTGCGCTCGGCGTCCGTGCTGCCCAGCTGCGCGCGGCCGACATGGACGTGCAGGCCGGAGTTTGCGGCGTCGTGCGAGCGGAAACCCGCTTTCTCGCACGTGCGCTGAATCTGGCGCCAGTGCATGACGTACATGTGATGCGCCAGCGTGCCGGGGTGAGAGACGATCTCGACGCCGTTGGAGAGACTGCCGTCGGATTTGCAGTAGGTGCGGCCGCCGGGGATCTCGTCGATGCGGTCGGACAGCTCGTGGGCGTCCATGCGGACGTTGCCGCCATCGTTGCGGGGCTCGCACTCGAGCTCGACGCCGAACGTCAGGTGTTCGCGGCTCTCGCGGTCGTTCTTGTAGCCGATTTCCGGCTCGGGCTTGTAGCTGTAATTGTGAATCATGGATTGTGCTCCTCTCGTGATGTGTGTTGGTTTGGTTTGATGTTCGTGTTGGCGTTGTGCCAACCACGGCTGCATAGTAGCACGCAGAACGCCAACTTGTCAAGCGAATGTTTGCAAAATGCCAACATTCAGCACAATGTACAAAACATCGGCGCTGAAATTGTGCAAGTTTTTTCGGCGATGGCATGGAATGTCGTGGGCGCGGTGTGGTAGACTGTATGCATGGAATTATACAGAGCGTAATCACAGCGATTACGGAGAGGATAGGGTGAAGCAAATGTTTGTCAAGGGCGACACGGCCGGGCGCGCGGAGGCCGGGCGCAAGGGCGCAGCGCGCAGCGCGGAGGTGCGCAGGCGCAAGCGGGCGCTGCGCGAGGCCGCGCAGGCGCTGCTATGGCACGGTTTGACCGCCAACGAGGCCGACGCCGCCGAGCAGTTGCGCGCCATGGGCGTGGACGATCCCACGGGCGCGGACGCGGTCATGCTCGCGCAGTTCGTGCGGGCGTGCGCGGGCGACACGGACGCGGCGCGCTTCGTGCGTGACACGGCAGGCGAGCGTCCTGGCACGGACGTCAATATCCGCGCGCTGGCCGATCAACCCGCCGCCGATCTGGACCTCGCGGCGCTGTCGGACGCCGAGCTCGCCGAGCTCGCCGAGGCAAAACAGGCGGCTGCGCTGCCGGAGCGTTGCACCGACGTTGCACCTGTCGCCGAGACGATGCCCGCAAAGCCTTGATGCAGCAGGGTTTTCTGCACCGTGGGGTGGTAGTCTCCGGGGCTAATGCCCCGTGTTGCTATCGCGTTCGCGTGGGTATGTGCACGGCCGCATGAGCGGGCGGCGGGCGCGGGCGTTGAACGCTGGCGCTGCGCGCGGGGGGTACGCCCCTACGTGCGTGTGCGTATTGCGCCCGACCCATGCGCGTGCGTCACGCAGCGCCCCCGGGGGTGCGCCCCCTGGCGGGGGTGGGGGGTCGCCTCGAAGGAGGGGTCCCCACGCGCGAAAATTTGAGGGTAAAAAAGCGTTTTACAAGAACTACCAATTCGCCAAAACGGAGGTGTGCGGCGCGACGATGAGTGACTTCGACATAATTCAGGCGGAACGCGCGGCACGCGAACTGGCTCGCAGACGTTACCGGAGCTATCTGCCGTATGTTCATGGGCAGACGTGGGTAAAGACGCGAATGAGCGAATTTCTGGCGGACCGGGTGCAGAGCTTCATCGAAGCGAAGACCGGGAACGCCTACGATATTCTGGTGGTCGAAACGCCTCCGCAGCACGGCAAGTCGCTGACGATTACGGAGTCGCTGCCGAGCTGGTATCTGGGGAAGCATCCAAGTCATCCTGGCGAGCTACAACGACGATTTTGCTGAGCGCTTCTGCCGGAAGAACAAGACGAAAATTCGCCAATTCGGCGATAAGCTGTTTCAGATTCGGATCGGAGAGATCGACCGCGCAACGGAGATTGAGCTCGACAACCACAAGGGCCGCCTGATTAGCCGAGGCATCCGATCCGGTATTACCGGCAACCCGGGCGATCTGATTATCATTGACGACCCGATCAAGTCCCGCGAGGAGGCCGATTCGGATACGTGGCGCGACAAGGTGTGGGCGGAGTGGCAGAACTCCATTAAGTCCCGTTTGTCGGCCGGTGCGAAGGTCGTTGTGATCATGACGCCCTGGCACGAGGACGATTTGGCGGCGCGTATTTTGGCGACTGAGCCAAACGCGACACTGCTCAGGCTACCGGTAGAGGCAGAGGAAAACGACCCGCTCGGGCGAGAGCCGGGAGCGCCGCTGTGCCCGGAGCTGGGCAAGAATGCGACGTGGCTGGCGGATTTCAAGGCGAGTTATCTGGCCGACCCGAAGGGCGGCGTGCGTGCGTGGACGGCGCTGTATCAATGCAAGCCCCGCGTAGAGGGCGGCAACCTGATCCAGCGGTCGTGGTGGCAGTATTTCGACCCGAAGGACATCACGTACTTCGGCACGGAGCTCATCAGCGTGGACGCGACGTTCAAAGGCCTCGACACGAGCGACTTTGTGGCGATCACGGTGTGGGGCAAGCTCGGCGCGAACTACTATTTGCGCTACTGCCTGAACCGAAAGATGTCATTCACGGACACGCTTCAGGCGATTCGTCTGGTGCAGGGGCTGTACCCGGCGGCACGGCGTGTGCTGATCGAGGACAAGGCGAACGGTTCGGCGATCATTGATGTGCTGCAGCGCGAGATGTTCTGCATTCCGGTGAACCCGAAGGGCGGCAAGAAGGCACGTGTGAATGCGGTGAGTCCGGCAATCGAGGCAGGGCATGTGTTTCTGCCGATGGGGGCGCCGTGGCTGGATGAGTATATCGACCAGTGGAGCGCTTTCCCGGCCGGTGCGCACGACGACATGGTGGACAGCACGACGCAGGCATTGAGCTACATGGTGTATTCCTCCGGCGAGGCGATTCCGGCGCGGCTGCCGGAAGAGGCGGAGGAGCAGCGGCGCGACGAGGAGTCCTTTTTGGATTCAGAGGCGCTGTATGACGTGTACGGCGGCTACGAGTCGTGGTAACAGCAAGAGAATAAAAAAGCACCGACCCGGCGATTTGCTGGATCGGTGCTTTTGTTTGGCCAAGTGGCCGAAAGGAGTATGGCTTTTGGTTTATATCATCTACGGCGCGGTTGGCGTTTTGCTCGGCCTGGCGATCTGTGCCGGGTGCGTATATCTCGGCTGGCGGGGGCACGCGAAGTTCGTGGAACACACTCGCACGGCAGAGGCGAAGGAGCTCGGTGAACAGGAACGCGCGCGGCTGATTGAACAGCAGCAGGCGTTCCGATCCATGATGGATTACAGTACAGACGTCGCGTATGGCCTTGAGCCGGTAACGCCCGCCACGCAGGAGGAGTGATCGGCATGAGCGGTAAGAACAGCATTACACAGGCCTGGAGGTACTACGAGAACGGGCGGACATACAACAACAGTCTGTCCCCGAGCCAGTACGCGACGGTAAACACGAACATTGAATTCTTCATCGGAAATCAGTGGCGTAACCTGCCAAAAACGCGCGCTATGGCGTGCCTGCCGAAGCCGGTGTTCAACATCATCAAGCGCATTACGAGCCTGTTCGTGGCGTCTCTGACGGCCAGCGGTGTGGCGATCGTTTACGACCCGCTTCAGTATTACGACGGGACGAATTTGAGCGACCCGTCAACCGACGCTTCGGAGTACGCAACGGCGGAGGTTCGCAACTTGCTGGACAAGTTCAAGATGGAATACCGCATCCGCGAGGCGCTGTTTGACGGCGCGCAGACGGGCGATTACTGCGCACATTTCTACTGGGATCCGGACGCTGTGCCGTATGGCGGCGCGTTTGGCCCGTATCGTGGCGAGATTCAGATGGAGCTGGTGGACGGTATCAACGTCATGTTCGGCAATCCCAACACGCCGAATGTGGAAAAGCAGCCCTACATCCTGATTGTCGGCCGCGACACGGTGGCGTCTCTGCGAGAGGAGAAACGCCGCTATGACAAGCGCAACCCGCAGAAAAAGCAGGGCGCGGAGGCCAGCATCCAGGGTGATACGGAGTATTTCGAGCAGGCCGGTGTCGGCGGCAAGCATGAGCTGATTCAGTCTGACGACGGCCACGACAAGTGCCTGTTCCTTTATATGTACACCAAAAAGACGCACGAGGAAGACGTGGTTGACTCCAAGACCGGCGAGCCGATGAAGGAGACTGTTCGAGACGCAAACGGAGATCCGGTGCCGGAATGTGATGCGAAGGGTTTCCCGATCGTGGACGCGAACGGTCAGCCGGTATATAAGACCCGCACGATGCGGCGTTACGTTACGACCGTGCACGTTACGAAGGCGACGCGCAACTGCGTGATCTACGAGGATGTGGACACGGGGCTCTCCCGGTATCCGATCGCGTGGGGCAACTGGGAGCGGCAGAAAAACCAGTACCACGGCCGCGCGCTTGTGACCGGCATTATCCCAAACCAGATTTTCATAAACACCATGTTTGCGATGGTGATGCGCCATTTGCAGCTCATGGGATTTCCCAAGACCGTCTATAACCAGGATCTGATCGGCCAGTGGGACAACGAGATTGGGCAGGCAATCGGCGTGCGCGGGATGCAGCCGGGCCAGAACATCGGCCAGATTGCGACCACCCTGCAACCGGCCGACATGTCCAATCAGATCATTTATGCGATCGACAAGGCGATGGCGTACACTAAGGAGTGCCTGGGCGCGACGGACGTGCAGATGGGCGCTGTGAAGCCGGACAACACCTCCGCGCTGATGGTGCTCCAGTCCAATTCGGAGGTTCCTCTGGAGAACACGCGCGCTGGTATGTACGAGTGGATTTCGGACATCGGCGCGATCCTGCTGGATATGATGGGCACGTACTATGGCAAACGACCGCTGGTGCGAGACAAAGATTTTGATGAGCCGATGACGGGCGCGGACGGTACGCCGATGATCGACCAGACGACCGGGCAGATGATTACGCAGAAGGTGACGCGCCGCGTTGCGGAGGAGTTTGACTTCTCACAGTTCAAGCACCTGTGGTTCAACATTCGCGCGAGTGTTGGCGCGACGACCTACTTCTCGGAGATCGCAATGGTGCAGACGCTGGATAACCTGCGTCGAGACGGCACGCTGGATGTGATCGCGTATCTGGAGCGCATACCGGATAAGCTGATTCCGAAAAAGCAGGAGCTGATTCAGGAGCTGAAGAGGCAAGCACTTGCCGCGCAGCAGGCGCCGGGCGCAGTCGCCGCATCGGCGGCAGCTCCGGTGACGATGGGCAGCGGGGCGGCGGATGCGCCGGGCGGCCCGTCGATGGGCGGGGCGCTGGACGCCGAGAAGACGATTCAGAACATGCCACAGAATATCCAGCAGCGTTTCAGCGCGCTGCCGCAGAAGGCGCAGACCGCGCTGCTCAAGGTTCAGGGAGCGGAATAATCCGCCCCTGGGCCTTTTTTCTTGCTCACAAGCCGCGATGGCGGTTTGAGATAAATTCTTTCTCACCATGAAAGGAGACACACATGGATACCAACAACGAAGCGACGAGCACCTATCTGGACGAGGACACCCCGATTCTGCCGGACGGCTGGGCAGACGGGGACGACCTTTTCGCGGATTCTGATGACGCGGCCGAAGTCGACACGGCGGCAGAACCGGGAGCCACAGATACGGGCGTTGCAGAGAACGCTGCGGATACGGACGGGCTCCCCACCACGGAGCCGGGAGAGGATGCAGCGCAGGACGCCGCGACAGACACCGAGACGACCGATACCACGGAGTCGGGTGCGAGTCAGGCGGAGGAGACGATGCTCCGGTTTAAGGCCCTTGTGGATCACGAGGACATTGACGTGGAGCTGAAAGAATCCGAGCTACCGACAATCTACCAGAAAGCCCGCGTTACGGACAGAGTTCAGCAGCGGCTGGCGGAAATGACGCCCACGGTCGAAACGGCCGCGCGCCTGGCCCGCCAGATGGGGTATGACTCTCCGCAGGACATGCTGAACGCCGCCGCGCAGAACTACCACGACTCCGAGATCGAGAAGCTGACGTCCGAGGGTGTGCATCCCGAGGTCGCACGTGACATCGTGGAGCGCCGGATGCAGGACGCTGCGGTTCCGGTGCAGCGCGCGGAGAGCAGCGAGCCCGCCGCACAGGCGGAGACCGCGGCTCAGCGGGACTATCAGGCGGAGGTCGAGGAGCTCTTGCAGGCGAGGCCGCAGCTCCGGGGGCAAGCGCTTCCGGATGCAGTGTCCAGAGCCGCGGTGGAGGGCGATAAGCGCCTGCTGCTGGCGTATCTGGACTATGAGGCGCAGCAGGCACAAGCCGAAAACGAACGACTCCGCAAGGAGAATGAAATCTACAAACAGAACGCAGCTACGGCTGCGCGTTCACCGGTACGGGGCGTTTCTGGCGGAGGGGCAACAGACCTGAAGCCGAGCGACCCGTTTTTGGATGGCTTCAATTCCTCTGACTGGTGACGCGCAAATGCCGCGGCTGCGGAATCATGAAAGGATGAATGACTATGGTAGGCGGCAAAAATCTCGCCTCTAGGTATATCACTTCCGTCGACGAGCGCTTCTCGCGCGAGTCCCAGGCTATGCTGGCACTGAACAACGACTATGAGTTCACCGGCGTGGACACCGTGAAGGTGTACTCCATCCCGGTTGTCCCGATGACCGACTACAAGCGTACCGGCGCTAACCGGTATGGCACCCCGAACGACCTGACCCGCAACGTGCAGTCGCTTCAGGTCAAGCGCGACCGCGCGTTCAGCTTCATCATCGACAAGGGCGACAAGATCCAGTCCGAGATGGTGTCTGACGCCGGTAAAGCGCTGGCACGTCAGCTCCGTGAGGTCTGCGTGCCTGAGTTCGACACCTACGTGTTCGCTACTCTGGCCGCTTCCGCGACCGCGCACGGCAACTACGCCACCACGGCGATCACGAAGACCAATGCTTATGAGCAGTTCCTCAACGGCATGGAGGCGCTCGGCAACGCCAACGTCCCGGATCAGGGCCGCGTGTGCTTCTGCTCCTACCGCTTTGCGAACCTGATCAAGCAGGACAGCGCCTTCATGCGCTACGGCGACGCCACCCAGGACATGCTCGTCAAGGGCGTCATCGGTGAGGTCGACGGCTGCAAGATCGTGAAGGTTCCGTCGAGCAGACTGCCCGCGGGCTGCGCCTTCATCATCACCCATCAGGTCGCCGCGACTGCTCCGAAGCAGCTCGAGGACTATAAGATCCACGACAACCCTCCCGGAATCTCCGGTTGGCTCTGCGAAGGCCGCATGATCTACGACTGCTTTGTCCTCAACGAAAAGGCCAAGGCCGTCTACTATCACGGCTCCCAGGCTGTGCTGAAGATCCTGAACGTGGGTACGGCCGCAACGGATACCGGCAAGACTACCATCCTGGTTGAGCCGGGCACGATGGAGGGCAGCAAGCGTTACTACATGACCGCAGCGAAGGCCTCCGCGCTGACGGCGGTTACTTACGGTACCGCAATCACGACCTCTGGTTGGACGGCCATGTCCGCGGCCACTGGCGTGGAGATCACTCCGGCCTCCGGCCATACGGCCGTGCGTGTGGTTGAGGTTGACGCCGAAGGTAAGCCGATCGCTGTCGGTGACGCCATCATCAACCTCGGCTAAGACTGAGGAGGAGCCCTTTTCGGAGGGCTCCTTTTGTGTGCCGGGTCCCAGTGGGCGCAGAAGAGATGGGGGCTTTTCCTCCTTGCCTTTGTCCTGCGTGGCGGTGGAACTCCGCCGCCCGGTCAATTTTTATTAGAAACGGGGAATGTGCTTATGACATATGGCGAAGTCCGGGATCGCGCGCTGAAGCTGGTCAACCAGTATTCACTGGCCGGAGCGCAGATCGCGGAGAGCTACAACAATCAGGCGGACTATGTGATGCGCGTCCCCGAGCTTGTGGATGACGCTCAGATGATCATCGCCTCCGGGCCGCGGCCCATTCGGGAATCAAAGGTGCTGGAGCGCAGCCAGGCAAAGGACTACGGCGAATTGCTGGAGTACCGACTGCCGGTTGACCTCATGCAGATCGCACCCGGCGGTCTTTTGGTGCTGGACGGCGAACGGTTTTATTACGAGAGCGGGTACGTGCAGCCGGACGACAAGCGAATCTTGCTGCCGCGGAGCATTACAGGCACGATCCGACTGGAGTATTACCGCCGCCCCCGGCAGATCACACCGGGTCAGGAGGATGCGGACGAACTGGACAACAGCCCCTTGACGCACAACGCGATCCCTTACTACGTCGCGGCGCACCTGGTGATGCAGGATGACGCCTTTGCGTATTCCGCGCTGTATAACGAGTGGCAGAACCAGCTCAACGGCATGTACCAGCGCCCGCAGCCGCATCGTGGGCTGGTTCAGAACGCCTATGGGGACTTTTACAATGTGTGACCGCGCGCGTGGTAGACAGGGTTAGAGAGGGGGCGCATTTTTATCGCACGCAGCTACTATGTGAATCTCAGCGACTTGCCGGATCCGAAGAAGGAATACACGCAGCGCTTTGAGAACTTGGCAGGTGGATTGAACCTGCGTGATTTGGATTATCTGCTGAAGCCGAACGAGAGTCCGGAGATGAAAAACCTGAACTGGCATGACGGGGTTTTGTCCTGCCGGGACGGGCAGACGCTGCTGTCGAAGTCTCGTGGGCAAGTGTATGCCTGCGCGGAAGAGCCGTTTCACGATCGGCTGGTGGTTCACTGCGGGGCCTCGCTCTATGCCGTGACTCCGAGCACCGGGTCGTGGATGCCTCTATTGCAGAACGTTGCGCGGGAGCGCGGGACGTTTTTCCGATATAACGAGTTTTTGATGTACAAGAACCGGGGCGGCTACTACAAGATCGCGTATCGGGAATCCAGCGATGGCCTTTTCGCGGAGTCGATTTATTCGGACGAAAGCCGATCCGGGGCCTTTATCCCTGTGATTCAGCTAAATACGGACCCGAAGACCGGGGCGGGCGATCTGTACCAGCCGGAGAATCGGCTATCGGCCTACAAGAAGGTGCGCTTTAACGCCGCTGCGGGCGTGACCGAGTATCATCTCCCGGTACAGGCGATCGACGAGGTGCGTTCCGTTACGGTGTCGGGTGTACTGCAAGCCGCGGCGGCGTACACGGTAGACGCTGAGGCGGGTACGATCACGTTCCGGACGGCGCCGACGGTATCGAACCCGCCGGAGAACAACACGGTGGAAATCTGCTATCGGAAGGAAAATCCGGATGCCTACAACAGCATCATGGACTGCGCGTATGCAACAGTTTACGGCGGAAACCGGGATCTCTGCGTGGTGATGGGTGGGTGCCCGGCGCAGCCAAACGCTTACTTCTGGTCGGGAAACACGCAGCTTGCGATGGATCCGTCCTACTTCCCGATGAGCCACTACAACCTCGCGGGGGATGCAAGCGACGCCATCACCGGTTTCGGCAAGCAGCAGAATATGCTGATCGTACTCAAGGAGCATTCGGTTGGCCGTGTGACATACGGTACGGAGAAAATCAACGAGCGTGAGCAGATCACGATGAACTATACGCGCATCAATAGCCGCATCGGCTGTGACCTTCCGTGGACGATTCAGTTGGTGGAGAACAACCTGGTGTTTTGTAATCGCCGGGATGGGGTGCATTTGATCCGCGACAGCTCGGCCGCCTACGAGAACAACATCGTCTGCATTAGCCGGAAAGTGAACGGCGATACGTATCGCCACGGGCTGACGTGGGCACTGCGGCAGGCGGATGCCGATCTGGTCTGTTCGGTGGATACCGACCGGAAATATCTTGTGGTGTATCAGGGAGAGGCCTATGAGTGGGATTACACGTTGAGTGAGTACCAGAACCCGACGTGGTTTTACCACACGAATTTGAAGGCCGTTTGCTTTGCGCACCTGAATGAGCAGCTCTGGGAGTTCAGCACAAGTGCGTTGTACAGTTTTGAGCGCTCGTTTATGGATGACGGGGAAGCGATTGAGAAGGTGTACCGATTCCCAACGCAGCACTTTGGCTCTTACGACCGCTTGAAGACGGTGCGGAGCGTTGTGCTTTCTACGAGGGCGGACGCAAATACGCGCACGCGTATTACTTGGGGCTGTGACTACGGCACCCGGGAGGACGCGAGCCCAATCATCGCCGACGCCTATCGGCTGGTGCCGCGTGACCTGAGCCGCCGCGCGCTGGGCGGTGGCCTGTACGCGCGGGTGGCGCGCCGCAAGCCAGGGTACCACAATATCCACCACTTCACAATGACCCTTTCGAATGACGACGTCGGTAAGGATCTCTCGATCGTATCGGCGCAAATTTTTTATGTTTTTTGCGGGAGGACACGCTGATGGAAATTCCAAAACTGAAATTCACGAGGCTGTGGACGAACCACGATGACTTCCCCACGGTGGAGACACGGGAGGAGGTCGTCCGCAGTGATATGCAGTTGCTGTTCAACGAGATTCGGGACTACATCAACGCGACTCTGTCCGGGGTGGTGTCTACGATCGGCGATACGCTGACGGCGCTGCAAGGCAAAGACGGGGCGGGTCGAATCGGATTTCGGAAAACGGCCGCCATTGACCGAGAAAATGTGCAGGACGCGATCGAATGCGTGCAGGCGCAATTGGTGTCCGTGTCCAAGGGCGGCATCGCTGATGGAGCCGTAACGCCGGAAAAGGTTGCAACGGGCGCGATCGGTACAGCGGCAATCGCGAATGCGGCGGTTACATACGACAAAATCAAAGACAAAGCCGTTGGCAGCGCAAAGCTGGCGGATAATGCGGTGTCTGCGCAAAAGATTGCCACGAACGCTGTGCAGGAACGCCAGATCTTTGACGGGTCGGTGACGCAGAGTAAGCTCGCCGCGGAGAGCGTTTCGACGGCGAAACTTGCCGCCAACGCTGTAACGCCTGAGAAGCTCGCCCAGAGCGCAGTTACGATGGAAAAACTGGCGGAGAAATGCGTGACAAAAGAAAAGATCGACCTGGAATCGCTGGTTACGCATGTGGGCTATAACTCGGACGGGGCGGCTGGTAGGACAATTAACGTCGGTGGCGCCGGTCTTCTGCTGTTCATCTACGGCAATAGCAAGTATGGCTTTGTGTTCCCGTGGGGCAGCGTTTACGCCGCTTACGGGACGGTAACGTGGCAGTGGCAGGACAAGGCGGACATCAAGTTCGAAAACGGCGTGCTGACGTTCGTGACAGCGAACGCATGGGCAAACGAAGCCGGGCACGCCTTCGTGTACCAGATGCTGTGAGGTGACGGTATGGCGGTAGTAATCAAACAGGGCGACGCTTACGGCATCCCGCTGGAGATCCAGCTTAACGGCGCGGCGCTGCACGCGGATGACGTGGAGCAGGTGGAGGTCTATGTCGGGGACACAATTCGCAAGCTGTACCCGGGTCAGATCACCTACAACGACGCGCTTGGCAGCTTCATCGTGCCGGTAACGCAGGAAGAGACGTTCGAGCTGCCGGAGGGGGAGACCATCCGCGTAGACGTGCGTGTGCAGTTTCCAGGCGGCATGGTGATAGGCGTGATCGACGAGTTGAAAGCAAAGGTCGCGGATGCCATCAGCGAAGAGGTGCTGTAAATGCCCGTGGTCGTACCGGCGAACGGCCGGTTCTCGCTGACGGTACGCCTCGGCGGTATCCTGCTGCAAGGACCACCGGGGCCGCCCGGCGTCGGTGTGCCCCCCGGCGGAACGACCGGGCAGACGCTGACAAAGCTGTCAGATAGTGATTATGACGCGGGCTGGCGCACGCCGGTCGGTGGCGGTGGAAGCGGCGGAGGCACAGTGCAGAGCGTCAACCGTGTGCTGCCGGATGGCGCCGGGAACGTGCAGTTGACGCCGGAAAACGTCGGAGCGGTGGACGAGGATGAAGAGCTGACGATCCTCGAAATCGTGGACATGTGGAATAACGCTTAGTAGGGGGAGAACTATGGCGACGAAATACGCAGGGCAGAATGCCCTGAACAAATTGATGCAGTTGGTGAAGACGGCGCTCAACAACAAGGCAGACAAGACGAACGCGACGACGAGCGCGGCGGGCTTGATGTCCGCTGCGGATAAGACGAAGCTCGACGGGACTGCCGCAGATACAGTCCGGTATGGAGCAGCGCAGACACTTACTGAGAGGCAGAAATCTCAAGCGCGAGACAATATCGACGCTCCACGTGCGATCGGGCCAATCCTTACCTCGCCAGTTATGATTCGCAAGGAGGGGGAAACAGCCTCAGCCGGTGTGTATCTGAGCACGATTGGCACTGGGGAAAAAACCGCAGAAATCAAATTCGAGGATGTCAACGAAAACTCGCCAGTAGCGATTGCAAATCTTCGCACCCCGACGGGCACTGGCGCGGACGACTATGCGGCGACAAAGGGCTACGTGGACAGCAAGGTTGCAAGCGGCGGCGTGACCGTGGACACGGAGCTGTCCGATACCAGCGTCAATCCGGTGCAGAACAAGACAATTAAGGCGGCATTGGACGGAAAGGCAGGGACGGCGGCAGCAACGCAGTCCGCTGCTGGGCTGCTGTCGGCGGCGGATAAAAAGAAACTGGACAGCATCGCCACGGGCGCAACCAAAGTGACGGTGGACGCGGCAATGTCTGACACCAGCGAAAATCCTGTACAGAACAAAGCAATCCTCAGCGTCCTGAATAAGAAAGCTGCTGCGTCTGATCTTGCGTTGAAAGCGGATAAGGCGAACCCAAACTTCACCGGATCTATTCGATTGCAAGAGGAAAGTGGGCAGGATTTCCGCGTTACCGCCGCCGTGCGCCCATTCGACGACACGAACATTTCTCTGAATTTTGAACCGGAATCCCCTAATTCCAGTTATACGGGCGTGGTTATTGACTGTCTGGCGACCGTAGATGCTGACATGAACGGTTGGCCGCAAGTAGCGGTGAACCAAGAAATGATGGAGAAGTACGTGGGCAAGAAAGTGTCTGGCCTGCAGACGGCTTCGCAGGTGCAGGACGCGATCAAAAGCGCGGTATCTGGTGTGTACACGCCGCGCGGGTCGATCGCTTTCGCGTCCCTGCCGACGGCCGCGGCCGGAAACAAGGGCTGGGTGTACAACATCAGCGATGCTTTCACGACGACGGCAGCGTTCGTCGAGGGCGCAGGGCACAGCTACGGCGCGGGCACGAACGTCGTGTGTGTGGACGCTGGCAGCGGCAGCTACAAGTGGGACGTGCTTGCGGGCACGATCGACCTGACGGAGCTTTCTGCGGACGAGGTGCAGACGCTCTGGAATTCTATCTGACGGGGGGGGGGATGATGCATGCAGACAAGCGGAAGTGCAGCGATTAAAAAGCTGATCCAGCTCGTCAAGACGTCGCTGTCCGGCAAGATGGACAAGTCCGGCGGGACTTTTACCGGCAACGTCTACGGAAAGTATTTTTGCGGTACATGGCTACAGTCCAATGCCGCTAGCGATCTGGGGCGTACACCGGGCAAGATCGCGGTGCTGGACGACAGCGGCTGGATGTATTATCGCACTCCGTCCGAACTGGTTGCCGATCTGGGGATTACCAACGCAATCAAATCATACGTTGATGCTGCAATTGTGGCGGCAATTAACAGTGCGTACTAAGGGGGGCGTACCATGGCTACCACTGTATCTATGGCAAACATCATGGCCAACGATGGCAAGGAGTGGTTCCCCGCAACGCGCGGAAATTGTTCGTGGCAGTTGTCCCCGCTGACCCCAGGCGATGGCGCAGGGTCGAGCATTAAGATCATCCCATCCGGCGCGGGCGAGGCGACACTGACGTCGGCGGCGCACGCCCTTGTTGCATCACATAAATATTACATCACGTTCAAGGTGATGTACGAATCGGCGGCGAACTGCACGTTCGATTGGTACTGGCCGGTTGCCGAGCCGTCGGCGGCCGCCGGAATGCGTGTTAACGCCGCGGCAAACACGTGGCATCGCGTGTCGGCTGTGTTTGGGCGTACCAGCTTTTCTGATGGCAGCTACCCGTGCCGTTTCGACTACAACAACGATAGCGGGGCAAACATCACAATCTGGTTCACGTCCTGCATGTTGGTCGATCTGACCGCGGCGTTCGGCGCTGGTTTGGAGCCGAGCAAGGAGTGGCTGGATAAGCATATCACGGCGTTTTCGGACGCACCGACGGTGCAGTACGTCGATAATCTCAGCGAGCTTTTTAAGGGCATTGCCGATGCGATCCGCGCAAAAAGCGGCCAGACCGGAGAGATCATGGCCTGTGACTTTGCAGACCGCATCCGCGCGCTGTGACGGAGGTACGACATGAGTATCAACGTCGTGGAGGCTTTCGCCACCAAAAACAGGTGCTATCAGGCGGCGGAAAAGCGCACAACAATATGCCGCCGTACTTGTATGTACGTGTGGAAGCGGACGGCATAAGAGAGGAGGGGCGGCATGGATAATATCATGACGGTGCGGCTGCACGAGGTCGGAAAGGTCTCTGCCGCTGTGAAAGAACCGGAAAAGCTCGCCGTGGCTTTGGGCGAAGCGGTCGTTGTGGAAAAGGGCAATGCCGACTACTACGACGGCGCATATGACGTGACGCCGCTGATCACGGCGCAGAGGCTGCCAACGCGCAGCAAGACGATGCGCGACGATGTGCGCATCGACATGATCCCGACGCGGGAGATCCCGAACGCCGCTGGCGGCGTAACTTTTATCGTTGGAGGCTGACTATGGCATACAGTAAAATTATTTATGGCGGCAACGTGCTGATCGACCTTACCGGTGACACGGTGGCCGCTGATAAGCTGCTGGCGGGCGTGACGGCGCATGGAAAAGACGGCGAGGAGATCACCGGCACTTGCGCGTATGACGCCGCCACCGGCGACGCCACTGCCGCAGAAGGCGACATCTTGCTCGGCAAGACGGCGTATGTGAAGGGCGCGAAGAAGACCGGCACGATGCCGAACCGCGGCGCCGTGACGGGCACGATCGCCACCAAGGCGGGTGAGTACACTGTCCCCGCGGGCTACCATAACGGCAGCGGCAAGGTGGGCATCAGCTCGACCGAGCAGGCAAAGATCATCGCGGGCAACATCAAAGCGGGCGTGACCATCCTCGGCGTGGAGGGCAGCTACTCCGGCGCGTCGATCAAGGCGCAGGCCAAAAGCGCCACGCCAAAGACGACCGCGCAGACCGTGTCGCCAGACAGCGGCTATGACTATCTGTCGAGCGTGACGGTCGCGGCAATCCCTTACGCAGAGGCCGCGAACCCTGCGGGCGGAACGACCGTGACGATCGGGTGACGATATGGCAGTCAGCAAGATCGTATATGACGGCAGGGCGCTGATCGACCTGACAGCCGATACGGTCACGGCGGACGCGCTGCTGTCCGGCACGACCGCGCACGACAAGGCAGGCAACGCCATTACCGGCGCGCTGACGCTTGCGACCGTCTACACCGGCTCTGGTGCGCCGGACGCAAGCCTCGGCGCAGACGGGGACATCTATCTGGATCTGGGGTGACACATGAACGAGCTGATCTATCACACCATCACACCGACCGCGCAGGAGGTCGGCGGGGACTATATGCTGATCCTGACGGCGGACAGTACGATTGATGATATCGTGCAGTACATCTTGGCAAACAAGGTGATCTGGTTTTACGACGGGACACTGTATCATCAGGTGGTTGCGTTCGAGGACGTCGAAAACGCCATGATCGTGTACTACTACAGGACGGACGGAAGCGTGGCGTCGCACCGGGTAGGTGACGGCGCATGAGGGTCGAAGGTCGGCAGATCAGGATCGTATATGACAACGCAAAGCAGTATCTGACGGCAGACAACTGTGCGATCGGTGTCGAGTCATACGGAAACGGCGTTGTCATCAAGTCAACTGCACGATCCGGCTATGCAATCTTCACTGATGCGGCAAAAGCTGTTTTGTTCCCGAACGCAAAGGCACGCCCGGTAAAGGCGGACAGCCGTATTGGATGCGGCGCATCTATAAAAAACAAAAACAACTATTGCGCGTTAGAGTTTGGCGGCACAGAGGTGCACAAGGTGCTGTGTTCGGACGAGGTCGGTGAGCAGGACGGGCTTACCAGCACGGCGATCATTGGAGCTACGTCGGCGACGACAATCCGATATCATCTGCACATTGATAACCTTTTTATCGCCGCCGCGTGCTCGGTTGGGCAGCTTACCCTGTACTTCAAACGCTACGTCTGCGCAGCAATGACGGCTGGCAGTGGCGTGGCATCCGCGACCGTATCGGATGCGGAACCGTGGGACGGTGACAATGTGACCTTCACGGCCACGCTGGCGGCTGGCGCGGTGTTTGACGGATGGTACAGTGATGCGGCGTGCACACAGCGTGTCAGCACAAGTCTGTCGTACACTACCACGGCCGCAGACTTGACGCTTTACGCAAAAGCTACGGTTGCAGTGACCGGCACGGGGGTGTATATCAAACGCGCCGGGGCGCAAGTGCAAGCGGCGGCGGTGTGGAAGAAAGAAAACGGGCTATGGGTCAAAGCGGATAAGTCCGCGATTGAGACGGGTAAAAACTATCGAGTGATGAGGTGAAAGCATGAATATTGTTCAGGCTTTTGTGACGCAGAACCCACTGTATCAGCAGTATACAAAGATCCCGGTGCGCAAGCTGGTGCTGCACAGCGTTGGCTGCCCGCAGCCGAGCGCTGCCGTATTTGCGCGGCAGTGGCAGACGGCGCGGTACTTTGCGCACGCCGTGCTGCAAGCGGACGGCACGGTGTATCAGGTCGCGCCGTGGGATTGCCGACTGATGCACGTCGGCGCGGCGAACGCATACAGCATCGGTGTGGAAATGACCGAGCCGGACTGCATCCGCTATACCAGCGGCGCGACATTTGTATGCTCCGACTGGGAGCGGGCAATCGCGCAGGTGACCGGTACGTACAACACAGCGGTTGAGCTGTTTGCATGGCTCTGCACGCAGTTTGGGCTTGATCCAAACAAAGATATCATCTCGCATGCGGAGGCGAGCGCGATGGGCATTGGCACGGATCACGCCGATCCGGAGCACCTGTGGCGGCAGCTCGGCACGGGCTACACGATGGACGGGTTTCGGGCGGATGTCGCCGCAGCGATGGCGGCAAAAAATACAGACGAGGAGGACGAGGATAACATGGTGAGGTACAACACGATCGAGGAAGTCCCGAGTTGGGCGCAGGACACGGTGCGCGCGCTGATGGACGCGGGCGCACTCGGCGGCGTGGGCGGCGGCAATCTGGATCTGTCCATGGATATGATCCGTGGCCTTGTGGTCGGCGCCAAGTACGCAGCGGCACGCAACCCCCGGTACGAGACGATCAAGGACATGCCCGGCTGGGCGCAGGCGGGCGTGCAGCGTCTGGTGGATCGCGGCGCACTGGCCGGTACTGGCGGCGGCAAGCTGGATCTGTCACTGGATATGCTGCGCACGCTGCTGGTTACGCAGGCGATGATCGACGAAAACAAGTGAGGAAGGGGTAGTACATATGAACATCAATTGGAGAGTACGTATTCGCAACAAGAACTTCTGGCTGGCGCTGATCCCGGCGCTGCTTCTGCTGGTGCAGGTGGTGGCCGCCCCGTTCGGCTACAAGTGGGATTTCGGTGTTCTGAATCAGCAGCTTGCAGCGATCATCAACGCGGTGTTTGCTGTGCTGTCGATCATCGGCGTGGTCACTGACCCGACCACTGCCGGTACTGCGGATAGTGCTCGGGCAATGACTTACACCGAACCCAGACAGGATGATACCCGCCGATGAGCCTCTCAGTAGTAATTGCGCTGGGTGGCGTGATGCTCAGCATCATCGGCGCTACTTGGCGGCTATGCGTGATCGTGACGCAGGCGACGGATGCGGTGAAGGCCTTGACGGCGCGCATACAGCACATGGACAACGATAACTTGCGAGATCATGCGGAAATGCGCAGGCAGCTCAGCGGCCACGAAAGCCGCATTTCGAAACTCGAGCGACGCACATAAGGGAGTGATTGCGCGATATGGCACAGACGAATACGCCCGTCAGCGCGGAAGATCAGAAGAAAATCGACGCTTTCGGCGAGCAGTGGAAGACAGCACAGGCCGCCGGAGACAAAGCAGGAATGGACGCAGCACACACGGGCGCGGAGAATATCCGCGCCCAGTACGGTTATTCCGGGGGCGGCGACGGGAGTGGGCATCACCCGCTTGAAATGACGCTTCCTACAGCCGGAGCGGGCGCTACGCAGGCGGGTATGGACTCGCAGACGACGCAGGAGCGTTCCGGGAAGATCTATCAGGTTCAGGCCAACGGCCGCGCACCGCAGGGGCTGGGCGTGGGCGATCAGGTCGTGACGGGAGGCGGCACATATTCCATCCTGTCCGTGAACCCGGACGGCACGTACAAAACCAAACTCGTAAATGCCGATCAGACCACGCAAAATTACACCGGAAGCTACAACTCTACGACGCCCCCGACTGGTCGCTACTACCGAGTTGGTGCGGATGGAAAATCCCCGTCGGGTCTGAAGGCAGGCGACCAGGTTGTTACCGGTGGTGGCACCTATATCATTGAGGGGTTTAATGAGGATGGCAGTTACCGAGGTACGCTCGTCAACAAAGCGCAGACCTCGCAGACCTACCGAGGGGAGTATGCGACACCGGGGGTTAACCTGGAGAACCCGACGAAGGACCTGAAGGCGATTCTCGATCAGTGGTTTGAGACGTCGAAGAACCAGAGCAACCAGCAGATCGACTATGCGACGGAGAAGGGCACGACCGAGCTGAACCGTGCGCTGGAGGACGCTGCACCCAAGTTTCAGACACAGCGAAATCAGCTTGCGGCGAACGAAGCCCGAGCGCTGGATAACTCGGCTCTGTACGCAGAGGCGCGCGGCGACCGAGGCGGTATCGGCCAGGCGCAGTACAACGAGATCCAGTCGGCAGCTTTGCAGACCCGACAGGCAATCAACGCCGCTCAGACGAAGCTCGCAACGGATACCGCTCGCCAGATCGCTGACCTGCGTGCTCAGGGCGAGTTCGAGAAGGCGGACAACCTCCTGAAGCTGACCCAGCAGAAGCTCAGTCAGCTCATGTCTCTGGAGCAGTGGGGCGCTCAGTACGCCATGAGTCAGGAGCAGATGCGCCAGTCTCTGGAGCAGTGGCAGAAGGAGTACGAGCTGAACAAAGCCAACGTAACAGGTTTCTTTACGGACGGTACACCGACCCGAGCAGCTACGGAATCCGCGCGCGAGGCCGCGGCGGGTATCGCATCTGCGCTGCTGGAGGCGGGTATCATGCCGAACGATGAGCAGCTCAAGGCCCTCGGCATGACCTCTGATCAGGCGCAAAGTTATATCACCGCGAAGCAGCTACAGACCGCTGCGAAATCGTCATCCCGCCGTGGTGGCGGCGGTGGTGGCGGTGGCGGCGGGGGCAGTACATCCTCGAGTAGCTCACAGACGGCCAGCTCCGCGAAGGACTACACCGTGGATTCTACCGGAAACGCCAGTGTGATTCCGGCGCGCAGCTTGAGCTGGAATCAGGATGAGGGTACGTTTGTTTGGAACGGTAAAACCTATTCGAAGGTGTCGGATCTGGTGAACGCTTGGAACAACGCGTCGCTGAGCGATGATGATGAGGCAGTGCTGCGGCGTAAGTTTAAGTCACAGACCGGTGTTGATCTGAGCGAATACGGGTATTAAAGGAGTTTGGCATGGCCGATACGAAGAGAAAAAACAGATTCGGCAGCGGCAATGGCGGCGACATCTCTGCCGCCATCCGCCAGAACACCGAGGCGCAAAGCCGAGCGGCGCTGCAGAACGGTACACTGCCGGTGTGGAAGGGCCCGTCGCCGAGTAAGAGCAGCACGGGCGCAACTGCGGGGAACGCCGCAAGCCTGCCCGGCAGCGACGCGTTTCAGCCGAAGAAGACGACGCTCGGTGATGTGCTGAGCAATCCGATGTACTATGCGGAGAAAGTTGTTTCTGCGCCTCTTGATGCGCTTCAGTCCGGCCTGAAAGATATGTTCAGCGGGACGAAGAAACAGGAGGCGAGGCTGAATACAAACCAGCAGATGCAGGAGGCGGCGACGCCCAGCAAGGCTAAGCTCGCGGAGGGGACGATTGTCAAGGGCGCGGATCAGGCGGTGTCTGGCATTACGGCTACGCTGGACTGGCTGATCGGCAACCCGTTGAAGTCTCTGGGCTGGGAGTCAAACCCGATCTCAGAGTGGAACAAATACGTTCAGACGAACAAGGAAGCGAACGAGGTCTACTACGCGAAGAACCTGGCGAACGGTTCGAAGGCGCAGAAGATCGTGGACGAGTATGGCTCGGCGACGGTAGCGGCGATCCCCCAAGCAATCGTCGCCATGATGACCGCCGGGTCTTCTCTCGGGGCCCAGGGGGCGGGTGCACTCACCGCGGGCGGTACTCAGCTCGCCGGTACAGAAGCGGCCGCTGCGGCGAGCGCGGCGATGAATTCATCGAAAGTGGCGGGGGCCGCAAAGACTGTGCGCGACATCACGACCGCAATGGCGAAGGATAAGAACTACTGGGCGTCTTTTGCACAGGTCGCCGGTCAGGGCTATCAGGACGCGAAGGCCGATGGCGCCAGCGAGTGGGAGGCCAATATGTTCGCGTTGGCGAACGGCATTGGCAACGCTGCAATCGAAGTTGGCGGAGGTATCCAGACTCTTCCGGTGGAGCTTCAGGCGGGGAAAAAGGGCCTGCGCGCCTGGATTACCAGCGCCGCAGAGGAGGGCCAGGAAGAGGTCGTCCAGGGCGTTCTCGAGAGGGCGCTGCAAAATTTGGTCTATGACCGGGGCAACCCGATTGCATCCGTTTCGGATGAGAACGCCGTGCTGAACCCCGTTACGTCTGCAAAAGAATTCGCGGGCGGCTTTGTTGTCGGCGGCGTTCTGGGCGGCGGGCAGATGCTCGCAAGCAAAGCCCTGACCCCATCGGCCGAGCGTGGCAAGACGGTTGGCGTCCGTGGTGCGGTCGCAGGGCAGAGCGCGATTGACCAGCAGATCAATTACAGCTTGGTTGAGCTGGGCTTGAACTACGCCGAAGGCTCTAAGAGCCGAGCAATCGCTGAGGATATGGCGGCGAAGCTGGACGCGGCGGAGGATATGACCAAATCCGGCGTGACGGCGAAGGACTACGGCCGCCTGCTGCGGACGATGCAGTCCGAGCAGAGCGCCCGGCCCGACCTGAGCCACAAGACGACGGCGCGCGTGGTGAATGAGGACGGCAAGGTTGTTACCCAGATGAGCTCGGTCGCCGAGGCATTCCGCACGCATGGCGACACGGCGCCGGTCGCGGTAGAAAAGGCGCAGATCCTTGAACGGATGATGTCCGGCGAGCAGGTCAGCAACAAGCAGCTCGAGCAGCTCGGGCTGCGCGACAAGAACACTCAGGCCGTCCTGACGCAGCTCACCGGTGTAGAGGTGCCGCAGAACGCGACGAACAGTCAGCTCCGTCAGGTGTTTCGTGCTGCGGCCGAGACCGCCGTGGAGGCGAAAAAGGCAGAGCAGGCGCTGGGGCGTTCCGTTGCTCAGGCGCAGGTGGCTGTGGAAAAGGCACAGGCCGAAAACGCTGCCCGCGCGGATGAAGCGGCCGCATCGCTCATGCAGGAGGCGCAGACGAGTGTTGCGCAGGAGGCAAAAGCGGCGGAGACCTCGTCGGAGGGCGATACACCTGCCGCTGCGGCTGAGGCCGATCGCGGCGTCATGGTTCGAGACGGACAGTATATCAGTCGCGAGGACTTTTTGGAGTACGCCGAAAACTATCTCAAGGAGCGAGGACTGCCCGCTGCTCCGGAGCAGGTTGAAGCCCTGTATGAGAGAATGAAACAGTATAACACCGACAACGGCCCGCTGGTTGCGAGCGAGGAGGCGAAGGCGGAGAACGCTTTTTCCGTGGACGATACCGCCGACGCAGCGCCGGTTCGAGAGCCCGGCAGCGCTACGAAAGAGCAGCAGTGGACGGCACGCTTGGTGGCGGACTCCTTGCAGCATCTCGGTGTGAAAGCGGTCGTATTCGACGGAGCAAAGCTCGGCAGCGCGAACGCCATGATCGCCGACGGTACGATTTATCTCAACGAGCACAAGCTCGGCAGTCAGCGCATGATCACGTGGGCGATCGGCCACGAGCTGGTACATCCGGGGGCGAATTCGGATGCGAACCTCGTCAACACGATCATCGGGGCGTTCGACAAGCTGTCGATAAGCGGCGCGCTGACCGAAACGATGCAGTCGCAGGTGGACAATCTGGACGCGATCATCGCGGAAAAGACGGACGTTTACAAGCGATATCTCGTGCAGGAGCGCGGCATGAGCCCGCAGCAGGCGGATAAGATCGTGACGGAGGACTACGTGCGCGAGGAGATCGCGGCGGACTGGATGGGCGAGGTGTTCGCCAGCCAGAATACGCTGGAACGTCTGGCCGGTATTGAGCCGGGGCTCGTGACGAAGGCACTGCGCGCGCTGGCGAATATCCGCGCGCACGGTGAGACGGCTCTGCTCAAGGGCGGCAAGGATAATCCCACCGCCACCCGACGTTTGGACGGACTGGAGCAGCGGCTGAAATCCGCGCTGGAACGGGGGGAAATGACCTCGCGTGCGCCCGCGCGGCCGGAGGCGGAAAGCATTGACACAGCAGGAAAAACTGCGTATAATGAGAACGTAGAAGGCGAATCGCAGGCTGCGGAAAAAACGCAGAGCCCCACCCCCACCGAGAAGCCCAAAGCCAGCCCAGAGCTGCAATCGGCGATCGACCGGTTGACCGCCGGGGAAGACGTGAGCCGGGAGGAGATCGACCGCATTCCGGAGGTAGCCGAAGTTCGTGCGCTGCCGAAGATGAATACCGCCGACATCCAGACGCCGGAGCGCCAGAAGCTCCGGTCGGAGGTGCTGGAACAGCTTTACCAGCGCGGCAGCTATTCCAGCGAAACGCACGACTACACAGGCGAGATCGCGCAGGAGCGGCGCGCCGACATTGTCATCGGTGCACCCGCGGCGGGTAAATCCTCCGTGCTGGTGGATCCACTTTCCGAACAGCACAAGTCCCGCGTGATCGACAGCGATGACGCGAAGAAGCTGCTGCCGGAATACGACGATGGCAAGGGCGCCGGTAACGTTCACCGTGAGAGTTCGAATATCCGAGACGACTTGAAACAGGCCGCCATGTCCCGAGGGGAAAATATCGTCTGGCCGACGGTCGGCGACAAGCTGGATAAGCTGCTGAGCAGCATTCAAGAGTTCCGCGACAACGGCTACTCGGTGTATCTGCACCTAAATGAGCTGTCAGCGGGTAAGGCGACCGGCCGCGCACTCGGGCGCTACCTCTCGACGGGGCGGTTTGTCGACCCGGAGGTCGTGCTGAAGGTTGGCGACAAACCGACGCAGAACTATAATTACATTCGTCAGCAGGAGGGATTGATTGATGGATACTCGCACTACTCGAATGATGTCCCAAGAGGAGAAAAGCCGATCCTCTACGAAGCAGGAGACGCAGGGCGATCTCTGGAAGGAGATCGCGGAAGAGGGGTACGACAGAACCTACACGCAAGAGGAAAGAGACCGGATGTTCGGGACATCGTTCGAGGAGCGGTACAAGAAGCTGACGGGCGAGGATCTGCCCGCGACGGCGAAGCAGCAGAAGCAGGAGACGCCGGAGCAAAACGCTACAGCATCGACAGCGCCGATCATCGAGGACGGGAAGACGCTGGACGAACTGGTGAAGGGCGATACGATCGGCGAGAGCCTGACGAAGTGGCTCCGGTCGCAGGGCGCGACGGATCAGGAGATCTGGCAGTTCATGATCGAGAACTAACTGAGGCAGTTCGCCGCGAGGCGGCAAAGCATGGCACGCCGGATTTGGGGCTGCGGGAGACGACGGATTACGAAGCCTTCTCGAAAGCGCTGGATGCGGCCCGTACAGCGAACCGCAATGGCGCGATGGTCGACCCGCAGAGCGTGGAGGAGCTGACCGAACACGGCGCAAAGACCTTCCTGAATGAGGACGGTACTGCGGGAGTGGCGGTGGAGCGCGACGGCAACATCGTCGGCGTGTTTAAGAATCCGAGCAACAGCACGCGCAAGGCGGCTTGGGATCTTCTGCTGAATGCGATTGCAAACGGCGGCGACCACCTGGACTGCTATGTGCTTCAGCCGGAGGTGAGCCGTTCCAACCTCGGTAACATTTACGCACAGCTCGGCTTTGAGCCGGTCGCATATCTTCGCTTTAACCGTGAGTATGCAGACCCGAGTTGGGACTATGACTCGTTTGGCGAACCGGACGTGGTCATGTGGGTGCACAACGGCGATTCCATTGCGACCGTGGCAGAGCGGATCGGCGACTACCCTTACTACACACCGGGAGAGATTCGTGAGACGTGCAAAGAGTTTACCGACTATGATGAGGCCAAAGCATACCAGAAAGAACAGATAGAAATGCGAAAGACCGCACAGGCATCTGAGGACGCCGGTGCGGTTTCTGTTTCGGGTGATCTCCGGTATTCGGTTGGTGACTTTTCCGAGCAGGTCGATAAGGCTCTGAACGGCGAGTGGGATCGCTACAACGCGCTGTACGTTGGTGAAACCTCTCCGCTGATGGAGGAGCTCGGCTTGAAGCAGCTTCCGGTGCTGATGACGTCGAAGCATTTGAACGACATCGTCGCCGAAAAGAGCAGCAGTGACCGACGCAAACACGGGCTTACCCCAGATCAGGTGAAGTCGTTGGGCGGCATCCTGTCCGATCCCGCGATGGTGCTGGACTCGGCGCAGCGCAACGACGCGATCGTGTTCGTGTCCGATCAGACCGACGCGGATGGGCTGCCGATCGTGGCGGCGATCCGGCCGAACGGCAGCGGCGTGTACGAGATGACGAGCCAGCCGACGAATTTCCTGCTGAGCATGTATGGCCGAGAGAATTTTGACAAATTCATCGAGTCCGCTGCACGGGATGGGCGCATTCTCTATGTTAACAAAATAAAGAGCCAGTCGCTGCTTGGTGATGCGGGCGTACAATTCGCCACGGGCCTCAGCAACGCTGACTCTGATGGGATTGTACACCAGAGCCGAAACGTTGTCAATACCGAAGCGAAGGAAGCGCCGGCGAAGAACCCGGACGAGCGGTTCTCGGTTGACTCTGACACGCAGGCTGACCTTGACCGCGTGTTTGACAGCGACGACTTCCGCGCATTCCTCAGTGACTTCTACTCGGGTTATGGCTCGGCTGAGACCGGGACGACGACCGATACGACGCAGCGGGTGTCGCGCGTGCGGTCGAACACCCTTGAGCAGTCGCGCCGCGAATCGGCCGCGCGGATGCTCGGCGAGGAGCGCGGGAAAGCGATTGACCGCATCCTGACCATGGACGAGAAGCATCTGGACGAGATGAGCCCCGAGAAGTACACCTACGACGTGGAGACAGAAAAGCAGAGTATGTCTCGCGCGAAAGAGCGGTTGGCGCAGGACTACGACGGGACGAAAGCCGCACTGGAAAACGGCGTTTGGCGTTCCGGTGAGGATCTGGACGCCGCGATGGGCGTGCTTGCGTCGGAGCTGGCGGATGCTCGCCGCACCGGCAACTATGACGAAGCCGTGGAATGGGCGCACCTGATCCAGGAGCAGGGCACCGGCGCAGGTCAGTTCATTCATGCGTTCGCAAAGTATACCCGCAGCCCCGAGGGCGTGCTCGTCCGCGCGGCCGAGGTCTTGGACAAAGCCGGTGTCGACCCGGTGACGCGGGATGATCTGCTTGACCGGATCGCCGACTTCACAAAGACGCTCGGCGCGATCGAAGCGGGCGACAAAAACAGTTTGATCCAGCTTATCCTCGATCAGGCCGAGCAGCGCAACACTAAGGTCAGCAAGCGGACGCTGAAAAATCTCGGGCTGATGAACTTTGAGTACCTGTATGACGCGGCGCTCAATCAGATGGATCAGATCGCGCAGGACTATCTCAAACCGTCAATCGGTAAGCAGATCAGCACCTTCCAGACGATCTCGCACCTGCTCAACCTGCGTACCGGAAACCGCAACGTGGGGTCAAACCAAGTGTTCGATGTCGTAGGCACGATTCGAAACGATGCCGCGCTGCTCCCGGATGCGATCCTCGGAGCAATTTCCGGACGACGAGTAGTCGGGGTTCAGAAGAGCTGGGGGTCGAAGGCGAAGCGCAGCGGAGCGCTGGAAGGCTTGCACCGGTCGTGGATTGAGGCGTCGCTGGACATCGCGCCGGACGCCGCGAACAGCCGCGACAAATATGGCACGTCCCGTAGAACGTGGAAGATGACCGGAAATCGGGGCGCTCGGGTTATGTCCACGGTCGAAAAGGCCATGGGCTTTGAGCTGAACGTCACGGACGAATTCCACAAAGGGAGTGTTACCGGAGAGACGCTCGAAAGCCTCGCCCGCGCGGTCGAGCGCGGGGATATCACGCAGGCCGAAGCGGAGGCGTGGGCGCGCGAGGAGGCACTGTATCGTTCGTTCCAGGATGACACTTTCATAGGCAGCATGCTCGGCAACATCAAAAACCTTTTCAACACGGTCGGTGTCGGCAAAAGCGGGAAGAAGATGGGCAACCTCGACATCAAGGAATTCGGTCTCGGCGACCTCGTGCAGAAATACACGCAGGTTCCGGGTGCGCTGATTACCCGGGCGATTGAATTCAGCCCCACCGGATATCTGAAAGCCATCTACAACACCGCACAGTTCGTCAAGGCATCCAAATCCGAAAAGGTAAAAGCGCAGGCTGCCGAAACGGCCGCCGCGCGCGCAGAAGCGAATCCGGATCGCGCTCGACAGGTGCGTCAGGCATTTCGTGCAAAAACGGAGGCCGAACAGGCGCGTGTCGAAACAAACCGGCTTCAGCGGAAAGCCGCACTGGCGTTCGGGCAGGCAACGACCGGCACTGGAATCATCGCCGCCTTTGCGATGCTTGCCGCGAAGGGATTGCTCAAACGCGCGGACGATGAAGACGACGCGGATGCGAAGGCACTGAAGGCGTCGGAAGGAATCTCCGGTACGCAGCTCAACCTGAGTGCTCTCGGCCGCTGGATCGAAGGCGAGAGCCCGGAGTGGCAGACCGGGGACGACCTCATGTCCGTTGAATTCCTTGAGCCGCTGAACGCGCTCATGACTGTCGGCGCGCTGGTCGCGAAGGACAATGTCGATGCATCCTTCTGGGAGAAGGTCGGAAACTACGGGGGCGATTCGATGGAAGCGCTGTACCAGTCGATTCTGGAGATCCCGACGATGCAGACCATTCAGACCGTGCAGTCGACCGTGCAGTACCACGATGAGGACGGAGCGTTGCCGCTGTGGGCGGAAATTCCGTTCGAGGTCGCGCGGGGGAGCGTCACGGGGTTCATCCCCTCACCCCTACGGCAAGCCGCACAGGCGAGCGATGAAGTGTATCGTGAGACGTATGGCGACAAGAACATCTGGAACCAGACGAAATCGTCGGTGCAGAACTCGATGCCGGGCGCAAGAAACCGGCTCGACCCGAAGCTGGATAATTTCGGTCAGGCGAAGAAGCTGGAGAGCACGGCGCGCAATGTACTCAACGCCTTTGTGAATCCCGGCTCGCTGCGCACCTACCGGCAGTCGACCGTGTCCAAGGAGCTGGATCGCGTCTACGCGGCGACGGACGATGCGAACATCTACCCCGACCGGAACGCGCCGTACACGACGAGCTACACGAAAGACGGAAAGAAGAAGGACTTTGAACTGACCGCGGATGAGCGCCAGGCGTACCAGCGGTCGCGCGGGCAGACAACGTACCGGCTTATGCAGGACGTGATGAATGACCCCGTGTACAAGCACCTCTCGGCGGAAGATCGCGGCGAGGTGTTGACCCAGGTCAAGGGTTACTCAAACTACGTGGCGAAGAAGGAATTTCTTTCCGCGCACGGGGAGAGCTACTCGGACGATAAGTACGAGAAGTACAGCGCCGCCTTGCAGACCGGCATGACCCTGTCGCAATATCTCACTGCGAAGGACGCAGTGGACGAGGCGGAGGGCGTGGTCGACCCGAAGACTGGAAAGACAAAGAGCGGGACGAAGATGGCCGACGCCATCGAGATCATCGACGGCTTTGATCTGACACCGGAGCAGAAGGACTTCATGCTGCGCAGCAAGTATCCGACCACTAAGAAGAAAGGCCCCTGGCGCTGAGAACGCAAACACCCGGTACGGCGATGAACCGTATCGGGTGTTTTTTTTTGTTCAGTTCGGCCGAATGAGTTAGGCTATTTTGCGCTGTGATGTTGCAGCGGACGCTATATATGGTGGCATGATGTTGCACCTGTGTTGCACCTGCGAAGCAAGAAACCATTGATATTCCTAAGAAAAATGAGCGTTTTGAGACAGACTCCGACTCTGTAGGCCAGCGGTTCGAATCCGCTCGGGCGTACCACAAAAAGCCCCTTGAAGCATTATGCTTCAAGGGGCTTTTTATATTTTTGGAATGGAATCATATATGTGTTCCCGTATCATAATAAATATAGCCGTAAGGGCCTATATTGCGAGAGATCCGTCCGGTTTTTTCAAGATGATCCAAGTGCGCAAGACCTTCACACATAGCAAACCATTTCTGGCTCAATGGAAAGTCATCCCAATTCTTTGAACGAATTTTCCACGTCATTTGTCCGGCAATGTCATAGGCATTGATGCCCGGATTCTCTTGTACAATATGTGCTGCTTCCGTCAGTCTGACCCGGTGATGCTCTATCAATTCATCAATTCGTTCTGAAAGAGTCTTTATACCGACCGTCCGATGTGCGGGAAGCACAGTGTCGACCTCCAACGCTTTGATTTTATTTAAGCTGCAAAGATAATCTCCTAGTGCATCTGTGCCGATCCCACGGGTATTGATATTCGGCGTAATGTCAAATAAAACATGATCGCCGGTCAATAGAAGTTTTTTCTCTGGATCGTATAAACACATATGACCAGGTGTATGTCCGGGGGTGCAGATACAGTGAAAACGGTATGCTCCATAAGAGAGAATATCTCCTTCCTCCACGATATCTGCAGTAAACGATGCGGAAGCAAATTTTATAGCGGGATTGTTTTTCAGTACATCCGTAGCCATAGTTTCCGACATTCCTTCAGAAATCACACGAATCTTTCGCTGGTCCCAGTCGAATGTGGAAACGACGATCAAATCTTGACGCCCCATAATCAAACGATATCCCATCGCTTGAAGCATAGAAGCATTTCCTGTATGGTCGGCCTGGGCATGAGTCATGAAAACATCCGTGTTTTCGGGCGTTAGATTTAACCGCTGCATCCCGACCAGAAGTTCCTGTTGACATTGCGGCATATTAAACCCGGTATCAATGAGCAAATTCTTTGTATTTTTATTGGACAGAATGACATAGCAATTAAGCCATTTTAAAGGATTGTTTGGCAGCGTAATGGGAAATGCGGCAATCCCATCTGCCGGATACCAAAGTGATGCTTGTTTCTCTCCCACCCCGTTACACCTCTCCGTCGGAATTGTCCATAACCAAGTGCGTAAAGAAACGTTCCTGCATACTCAGCTTTCGTCCCTTTTTATAAATCAAACAAATCGGCAGTAAAAAAGGATCGTCCCGAAGGGTAAGAACTTTAATTTTCGTTAAGTCGCTTTCTGTTACATCATCCAGAATCACCCGTGCGGCCATATCATCATTGGCCACCAAATCGATAATCTGTTGCGGGCGATCACAAGCATAGGCGATATTTAGTGGCACACCGGCAGTTTCAAACATCGCACGGATACTCAACCCCGGACGACACCGTTCATCAGGCACAATCAGAGGGTAGTTAGCTAGCTCAGTCAAAGACACAGTGTCCCGCTGTGCCAGGGTAGAAACTTTCCGATTGACGATAAACACCTGCTTGAGTACATCCAAAGTAGTAGATTGGAATTGTGTTTCGTTACAAGGCCCGTAGACCAAACCAAAATTTGCACGATTGTCTGCCACCATGGTTTCGCAGTTGCTGGTCCAATCCTCAATGAAATTGATTTCAAAATCTTCATTTCCCCGTAGCAACAACTGGCGAAGTTTTACTGGGATGCGAGTAATCAGATTGATCGTACAAGCCACGGTAATACGACTTTTGGAACCATTCGCCGTCTGACAATATTGATAAATCCGGTTGATATGCTCCATGGCGGCTTCTGATTCTTTGCGAAACAGCATTCCTGCTTCCGTAAGCTCTAAGCCCGATGGCCTACGGGAAAACAGTTGGCATCCCAACTCTTTTTCAAGGCGCTTCAGAGATAGGCTCAGCCCTTGTTGTGAGATATGCAGGTTCTCCGCCGCTTTTGACAGGCTTCCCACTCTGCAGATTTCCCCGAAATATATGAACTGATTGATATCCAAGGACAGCCCTCCCCCCATATTTTTATTACAGTATACAATACAAATTCTCGTTGTGTCTACTTAACTTTTTGTTGATAGGCACAATTTTTTATTGTGCAGGCTCCACAGTCGCTCGCTCAATCAACATCCTGTTTGGCCTGCTGAAAATAGTGTTTATTGTAGAAAAAACGCGTCGAATTTACACTATAATTGTAAATCGTGATGAAAGGCGGCGGTGGTATGTCTGCTTATGCGGAACAGTATCAAGAGAAGCTGATATCTCGAGAGAAGGTGACCGAACTCATCCGGCCTCGGGAGCGCGTTATGTGTTATGGTGGAGCGTCCGGCATTCTGACACTTTTGGATGAGAACCGATTTCAGTTTGACCATGTGGAATTGTACACTATGTTCTTGCTGAATAAACCTTATGGTTTTTTGAAACTGGATTGCAAAGAGCACCTGTGCCATTATTCTACTTTTGTAAGTCCCGCAGTACGGGAAAGCTTGAAAGCCGGAGATGCACCGGAAATCATTTTAAGTCACTACAGTGACACTGACGCGTTGGTTCGTGAGCGAGTCCGTCCGTCCACCCTGATGGTCATGGCAACGCCTATGGACGATCAAGGCTATTTTTCTATGGGCTTTAACAGTCTTGGCCATATGGCTGCATTGGAGAGTGCCAACCAAGTAATTGTACAGGTCAATCCAAAACTTCCGCGAATTTTCGGAGAATGCAACCGTCTCCATATCAGTGAGGTCACTGCAATTTTTGAGGAAGAGACCGCTCTGCACACCGCAGAGGTCACGCCTCATTCGAAAGTTGATCTTCAGGCGGCAACATTGATTGCCGAGCGTATCCCGGATGGTGCTACCATTCAAATTGGCGTTGGCCGTGTGCCGGATGCAATCGGATCATTGCTGTTCTCCCACAAAGATTTGGGTGTGCATACAGAACTGTTTTCCCAGTCTCTTATGGAACTGATGAAAGCCGGCGTGGTCAATAACAGCAAAAAAACGCTGCTTCCGGGGAAGAGTATTTTCAGCTTTGCGGGCGGTGCGCGCGCGACGCAGGAGATTTACGATTACACAGATGAGAATCCATTAATCGAAATGCGGCCTATCTCGTGGGTGAATGACCCTCGGGTCATTGCGGAAAATGACCGCTTCATCTCTGTAAATTCTGCGTTGGCGGTAGATCTCACGGGCCAGGTTTGTTCTGAGACCATCGGCTTGCAGACCTTCAGCGGTCCCGGCGGTCAGCTGGACTTTGTGAGGGGCGCTCGCTGGTCTAAGGGCGGACAATCCTATATTGTGATCAATTCCGCGACTGAGAAAAAGGACGGGACATTGATTTCTAAAATCTCTCTGGCGCTGCCCCTTGGTTCCGCGGTCACGACGCCCAGAGCGGACGTTGACTGCATCGTCACGGAATATGGCGTGGCGGAACTGCGATTCAAGAGTTTGGCAGAACGGGCAAAGGCGTTGATTTCCATCGCCCACCCTGAGTTCCGGGAAGAACTGACCCGGCAGGCCAAAGAGGCCGGTTATTTCATTTGAGCCGAAAAAAATAATAATAATGGAGGAATGCGACAATGAAAGAATTGAGGATGCACGGCAAGGGTGGTCAAGGCATCGTTGTCGGCGGCGAGACGCTTTCCAATGCTTTTCTGAACATTGGAAAATATCTGGCAGTAATGCCGTCCTATGGAGTGGAACGGCGCGGCAGTGATGTCACTGCGTTTGGCAGACTGTCAGACGAGCCGGTCCGGGAGAACTGCATGTGCTATGAGCCGAACTATCTGGTGATTTTTGACCCGTCCCAGATCAGTAAGCCCGCTACATACAAAGGTTTTGCTCCCGGCGGCGTGATTGTCGCCTGTGGTACGGATCCGGAAGCGGTGTTGGCCATGGGGGTCAAGCCGGCCAAGCTGGTGATGATCGACGGCATCAAGATTGCCTATGAAGTCACAGGCAATAACCTGACCAATATGATTATGTGCGGCGCTTTTTGCCGGGCAGTACCCGATTTGCCTATGGCCGCACTTGAGCAGGCCATTACAGAAACATTACAAAAAGGTTTCCAGAAAACCAGTCTCCTGGGTGCGCATCGCGGATATGAGGAAGCACAAGTGTATACATACGATGTTGAAATCAATCAGGAAAAACATCAACCTGAATGGAATCGGAAGGTTCTGGCGTGTAAGACTCCGGAGAAACCCAAATATGAAGCGCCATGGGGCAATTATGAAGATAATCTGGTTACAGTTGCCACCGGCGAATGGAAAGTAGTTCGCCCGGTCGTCAGATTTGACGATTGCATCAAGTGCGGCATTTGCCGTACCTTCTGCCCAATTCAGTGTATCACGAAAAACGATGACGGTTATTTTGTGGCCGACCTTGATTACTGCAAGGGCTGCGGCGTTTGCGCCCACGAATGTCCGAAGAAGGTCATTGATATGGTTCTGGAATCCGAATTCAAGAAAGCGTGAGGAGGTAGGAAAATGTTAAAAGTACTTAGCAGTAACGAAGCAGCGGCACAGGCTGCCAAGCTCGCAAGGATCAATGTCGCAGCTGTTTATCCCATCACACCCCAGTCCCAGATTTCCGAGGATGTTTCGAAAATGGTGGCCAAGGGTGAACTGGATTGTGATATCATTGAAGTGGAAGGCGAACATTCTGTTATGAGCGCGATGACCGGTGCGGCAGTTGCTGGTGCCAGAGTATTTACTGCAACGTCATCGCTGGGCCTTGCTTATATGAATGAGCCTATGATGTTTGCCGCGGGTATGCGTGTGCCCATGGTCATGGTAGATGTGACCCGTGAGACTTCCGCGCAGCGCGGCATCAGTACCAGTCGTCAGGACGCTGCCTCTGCCCGTGACTGTGGTTGGCTGGAAATTGACCCGGCGGATGGACAGGAACTGCTTGACTCAATTTTGATGGCGTACCGCCTGTCTGAAGATCCGGAGATTTTGCTGCCGACCTTAGTTGTTAGTGACGGCTTCTTTATGTCTCACTTGTATGAGCCTGTGGATGTTCCTGAGCAGGAACAGGTAGACCGTTTCCTTGCACCGGTTTCCGAAAAACGCCGCACACAGTTTTCCGACGGCAAGGCGATGCAGTTTGCGTTGACATTCAGCGGCCCGAAATATATTAAGTATCGTTACCAGACATTGAATGCCATTGACCATGTAAAAGAAGTTTTCCCCAAGGTCGAAAAAGAGTTTGAGGAGATTTTCGGTCGTAGCTACGGCGGCATGGTAGAAGAATATCGTACCGAGGACGCAGAATATCTGTTGATGACCAATGGTTCTGCTTCCGGTATGGCCAAAAATGTGATCGACGAGGCCCGCGCGGCCGGTTTGAAAGTCGGTCTTGCTCGGATTCGGATGTTCCGTCCCTATCCTCGGGAGGAAGTTGTACGCATTCTTCGCGGGAAAAAGGCTGTCGGCGTGATTGACCGTAGCATTTGCCTGGGCTGGAATTGCGGGCACTTGTTTCAGGAAGCTCGTGCCGCCATCGCCTGCGAAGAGAATATGCCGAAGATGCTCTCGTTCATTGACGGCATTTCGACAATGGATATTACAAGAGAGCACATCGAACTTGCTATTGGTATGACAATTGCGGCCGGAAACGGTGAGCCTGTACAGGAAACCAACTGGCTCAGCTGGGAATAATCGAGAGGGAGGAACAGACAATGGAGAATAATACGAAGAAGAATGTACCCATGTTGTCCCCCGGCCTGCCGATGTGCGCCGGATGCGGGCTGGAACTGGTAGTAAGAGTGATTTTTGACGTACTGAAGGATACGGATTTTATCGAATTCGGAGGCCCCGGCTGTGCGTTGCTGACAACGAAGGTTTCCGTACCTTGTTACGGTACACTGTTTACCAATATGGCACCCTCGGCTTCCGGGGTCTCTCGTGAGCTACGCCGCCAAGGGAAGGATACTGTCCTTCTGTGCTTTGGCGGTGACGGAATGTTCTCCGATATCGCTTTCGGTAATCTCTCCGCGGCTGCGGAACGTGGTGAGCACCTGATGGTAGTTTGCTATGATAATGAGGCTTACATGAACACCGGCATTCAGCGCAGCAGCCGCACACCTGAAGGCGCGTGGACCAATACAACGCCTACCGGGCCGAATGGTTTTGGTAAGAAAAGACAGCAAAAGCCGTTTTCTTTGCTCTTGGCAGAGCACAATGCGGCCTACGTTGCCACTTGCAGTCCTGCGTATATGGATGATTTCCGCAAAAAGGTTGAGAAAGCAAGAGATATGTCCCGGGAAGGCTTCACTTTCCTGCATGTGCTGGCACCTTGTCCCACAGGCTGGAAGAGCAAGCCTGAGATTATCATTCAGCAGTGCCGTGATGCGGTGAAAACAAATTATTTCCCCTTGTGGGAATCCAGCTACGGCCAGTATCAGATCACCGTGGATGTGAAGCAGCCGCAGCCTGTCACGGAATTTACCAAAACGCAAAAGCGTTTTTCCCATATGAGCGACGCGCAGCTGGCACTGCTTCAGGAAACGGTGGACGCGAACTATGAGCACCTCATGAAGCTGTGTAAATAACGGAAAATTGAACGAATGGGATAAAGGAGAATTCGTATGAGTAATCGAAAAATTGGTTTAAGTCTGCCAACTTCGCATATTATCGCACTGGTTATTTCTATCGTACTGATGTTTTTCTCCCGGTTCATTCCTGTTCCTGGACTGCCTGCCACCGGTGCGGGAGTACTCGGCATCTTGGTCGGCGCGATCATTCTTTGGCTGACGGTAGGTGTGAACTGGACAAGCCTGCTGATCCTCATGGCGTTGATGACGCTTGGTGAACTGGGCGGCTTCAAATGGGTCACACAGAATTCTTTTGGTAATGATACGGCAGTTTTGATGCTTTTGTGCTTCATGCTGGCCGCATGTCTGACAAAAAGTGGCTTTGCCCGGCGCATTGCCATCATGATGATGACGAACAAGTTTTTGGTGTCGAGCGTTATTTTAGTCCGTTCCTCGTCGCTGGTGGGCGTGCCTGATTCTTGGCTGGTTCCTGCCGTCCTCCGGCAGTATTCTGGTCACATTGCCTATTTTAGACGCAATGATGTCCGAAGGTGGTGTCACCAAAGAAGAACACCCCGCGGTGGGGGTGATGATGGCTTTGGGAGCGGTCGTCGCCGGGCAATTGGGCAACGGTTCCACACCTATTTCTCATGCGGTGACGATTCAGGGCATCGGCCTGTACGCCAACTATGTTCCCGGTGGCGAACTGGATTTCTTTACGCTTATGGGAGTTTTGATGCCCATTGCCGTGATTTGCCTGATTGCCTGCTGGCTGGTGTTCCGTTTTATCTGGCGGCCGGATGTCAGCTGCCTGAGTGAAGTGGACTTTGACGCGCTGCGTGCCACGGTAGCGCCGATGGACAGTAGAGAAAAGTGGTCTGCCATTGTCTATGGCATCACGATTCTGGTGTGGATGCTGCCGGGCCTGTCAAAGGTACTGTTTCCTGCGTTGAATCCTATTTTCAGCAAGCTGAACAACCTGTATGCCCCCATTGTTGCGCTGTTGATTTTGCAGTTGGTCACACTGGACGATGGAAAACCCGTGTTGTCCTATAAAGACGCATTGGGTAATGTTGGCTGGAATACGGTTGTTTTCATCGGCTGTATCATGTGCGTCGGCGCTGCGGTATCCAACAGTGCCAGCGGCATCAAGGATTGGCTGACGCTGATCATGGAGCCTGTGTTCGCGCATATCCCGGCTGCGGTATTTACCTTTATTATCATTGCGGTGGGCGTGATTCTCACGAACTTTATTTCCAACGCCGTAGCGGTTGCCATCATGCTGGCCATCGCCCTGCCTTTGGCGACGGGCGTCTATGCCGGCAGCATTAATCTGGTTTTGATTGGCTTGCTGACCATCAACGCTGTGCAGCATGCCTGGGCAACTCCGCCCGCCACGCCCAGTTCTGCGGTCGCTGCTGGCTATGGCTGGCTGGATACCGGGAATATGTTTAGATGGGGCATGGTGATTGCAATTATTAATATCCTGCTGATTTACGGTGTCGGTTCCCTGATGGGTGCGATTTTGCTGTAATGTCTCGGAAAGACGAGAAAGGAATATATAATTATGAAAATGGCTGTTATCGGTGCCGCCGGCGGACTTGGTTCCGCAACTGCATTTTGTGTTGGGCAAAAGGGCCTGATGGATGAGATCAAAATGATTGATGTCAAGAAAAATGTCATGGAGACCCATGTAATGGATCTGTACCAGAGCCTGCTGGAGGATACCCACACCCGCTTTACCATGGCGGATTATCCAGACATCACGGATTGTGACATCATCGTAATCACTGCCAGTGTTCCGTACAATCCCGCTGTTACGGACCGCAGCGCCAATTTAAAGCTGAACTACGAGATTGTTGAGAGCATTTGCCGGGAAATGAAGCCCTATCTCAAGCCTGGTGCGATCGTGATCACCGGCACAAATCCCATTGAAATTTACACCTATGCCTACTACAAGCTGTTGGGTGTGGAAAAAAACAAGGTGATCGGATTCTGTGCACCGGATATGATCCGCATGAAGTGGGCCATTGAGGAGATTACGGGCATTCCCTATGCCGCCATTGACGCCTATTGTGTGGGCGAACACGGCAAAGCCATTCGCCTGTATGAGCAGGCGATGGTAGACGGGAAGCCCCTGGTGCTTACAGACGAGCAGAAAGTCACAGTCGAAAAAATGAATGTGGAGTGGTTTGCCCATTGGCAGTCCTGCAAGAGCGGGCGCACTACTACCTGGACCTCATCTATCCATATCACTAAAATCATTGAGGCCATTTTGTCTGATGAAGGTGCGATTCTTCCCGCAGCCGCCGTACTGGACGGCGAATTCGGTCTGAAGGATGTGGCGGTGGATATGATCTGCCGCATCGGGAAAAGCGGCATCGAGGAAATCATCGATCCGAAATTTATCCAGCAGCAGTTGTCTGATTTGAATATAACCGCGGAACGTCTGCTGGATATGGAACGGCAGATCTGTCTGCTGTAAGGGAGAAAGGAGAAAGCGATGTTTGTAGATCGAGAGCGTTGTGTCGGTTGCGGTAAGTGTGTACCATGGTCGATGATGTTCGAGCTGGGCGGAAAACCCCATCGGAGGCTGCCGTCGTTTTAGCTAGGCCCTGCGTTTGCGGCATCTTTAATGTGGAAAAGGCGGAGAAGCTTTTAAGAGAAATGGCAGAAAAGCTTTGATATTCAAAAGGAGATGACGATATGAAAATAGCAATGATCGGCGCGGGTGCCGCCGGAAGCGTTTTCGCTTCCTATCTCCGGCGGGGCGGCGCAGACATCACGCTGGTTGACAGGTATCAGGAGCATATGGACAAGGTTGCGAAGGACGGCATGGAATTCCATATCGACCCGGATGAGCACTATCATCTGGATGGGATACACGCCACCACCGATGCGGCCAGCATCGGGATTATGGATGCGGTAATCTTTCTTACCAAATCCACGCAGTTGGAAAGTGCCATTGATACCGCAAAGCCCTGCATCGGAGAAAACACAGTGTTGATTTCTTTGATCAATGGCCTGGGGAATGAGGACAAGCTGACTGCAAAATATCCGGCATCCCGTTGTATGATCGGTAGTGGCTCCATCGGCACCGTACTCAACGGACCGGGAGAATGCACCTCTTATCCGAATAAGGGGATCATCCTGAATTTCGGACCACTGGAAGCCAATGAACAAGTCGCGAAAGTCGGACGTGAGATCGAAGCCTATTTCAATGCCGGCGGCGCGGAAGCGGCGTTCCGGGAAAACATTCTGCCCATGCTTTGGTGGAAGGTCATCAAAAACAGTTCCCACAGCCCTGTGAGCGCGGTGCTGCGACTAAACATCGGTGATACAGACGCTGACCCTTATGGCCGGGAACTCTACGACCGTGTGATTCGTGAAGGCGTTGCGGTCGCAAAAGCCAAGGGCATTGATATCATGGATGCGGATGCGTTTATTGAACATGATAAACATCGGTGTACAAGGGGTACAAACGAGATAAAATAGAAATGAGGGGCGATAGAGCGGAAATGTCAGATTTTCCACTCTAT
>ERZ772872.547-NODE-547-length-38206-cov-3.982779_pt1 | contig 38206 bp, 28 predicted proteins | sample MGYA00512132_ERZ772872 | MGnify/ENA primary metagenome ERZ772872 (study PRJEB29015, sample SAMEA2737724) | human gut metagenome | biome: human gut; feature: human-associated habitat; material: faeces | place: China | collected 2012 ...
CCAGACGCTCCTGAATGATTTCAAGATGGAGCAATCCCAGAAAACCGCATCGGAAACCAAAGCCAAGAGCTACGGATGTCTCTGGTTCATAGAACAGAGAGGCATCATTGAGCTGAAGCTTCTCAAGAGCATCTCTCAGATCACCGTATTTGGCACCATCTGCCGGGTATAATCCGCAGTATACCATAGGGTTTACTTTCTTATAGCCCGGAAGTGCTTCTGCACATGGTCTTTCCTTATCTGTAACTGTATCACCTACACGAGTGTCACCAAGGTTTTTAATACTCGCAGTGATGTATCCTACCATGCCTGCTGTCAGTTCCTCACATGGAATAAACTGACCTGCACCAAAGTATCCGACTTCCACAACTTCTGTGGTGAAGCCAGTTGCCATCATATGGATCTGGGTGCCTCTTTTCACACGGCCATCCATGACACGGCAGAATACGATAACGCCTTTGTATGCATCATAAATGGAGTCAAAGATCAGGGCTTTTAATGGTGCATCTACATCACCATGAGGTGCCGGGATCTTTGTTACGATCTGTTCCAGGACTTCTTCTACATTGAGTCCTGTTTTGGCAGAAATCCTTGGTGCGTCATGGGCTTCAAGGCCGATGACATCTTCGATTTCATTTACCACACGATCCGGTTCTGCACTTGGCAGGTCGATTTTGTTGATGACCGGAAGGACATCCAGGTCATGGTCAAGGGCAAGATATACATTTGCCAGTGTCTGGGCTTCGATTCCCTGAGCTGCATCTACTACCAGGATTGCACCGTCGCAGGCTGCAAGGCTTCGGGATACTTCGTAATTGAAGTCTACATGGCCGGGGGTGTCGATCAGGTTGAAGATGTATTCTTCGCCGTCTTTGGCTTTGTATACGATTCGTACTGCCTGAGATTTAATGGTGATTCCACGTTCTCTTTCAAGTTCCATGTTGTCCAGTACCTGTGACTGCATTTCACGTTCTGTCAGAGTGCCGGTCATTTCGATGATTCGGTCGGCAAGAGTGGATTTGCCGTGGTCTATGTGTGCAATAATACAGAAATTTCTGATTTTGCTCTGGTCTATCATTAAGGAATTCCCTCCTGAGTTCTTTCTTATATACTGTAATTGATGGGTTTGCTAATTCTGTATTATAGCATATGGAGCAAGGGTTTGTCATCTGTTTATCTACAGGGACGCACAGAAACATCCTAGTAATTATTATCTTTGCCGTGCGTCAGCACGCCTGCAGGTATCTTCCTTGTCCTTCGCACTCTGCTGAACTGTCTTGATTGCATTATTTTATGGAATTGCTATAGAATTTATCCTTGCAGTACCTTGTCTAAGATGTCGGCAAATGGTTCCATGGCGTTTTTTACTTCCTGGACAGTGTTGGTCTGGGCTCCGGCTTCCAGAAGAAGGGAGCGGGGACGGAGGTGGAGATTGTAGCGGTAACCTGCAAGGTAAATTCCCCGGTAAAATTGAGGATAGTATTGGGCTGCCTGATATTCCAGCTGGAAGGAAAATGCCAGGTTTTGCTGTATGTAGGGATTTGGCAGATAGTCCAGGGAACCTTTGGATGTCGTATAACTCAGTCCATTGTAAAAAAGGATCTGGGCTGTGGGTTTTCCATTGATTTCTGTTACAAGATGGCGGTCTTCGGGGATGCCGTCCCGATGCAGGTCTATGATCACCTGGATATCCGGGTTTTCCTGAAGATAAGGTTCCAGATAATCGCGGGCATAATCGTAAGCGGCGCTGCGGTCCAGTTCACCTCCTGCCATGTCGAACTGCTCTTTGAGATGGACTACCTGATAACCGTAGTTTTCTGTGAGAAGCTGTGTCAGATAATCTCCCACTCCTACAATCGTGTCGGATTCTTCTCCTTCTCTGGAATCTGCGAAGGTTTCCTGAGAATGGCTGTGATAGATCAGAATCTGAGGAGTATCGGTTTCTTTGGTGATTTTTAAGTCCTGTTTCAGAAAATCTTCGGCATTGATCTGTACGGCATCTGCTTCTGTGTTGGAATCTACGATATAGAATTGTCCCAGAAGATAATTATAATCTGCCAGTTTTTCGGGGGACAGGTCGATCATTGGATGAGGAACTGCAGCAGCAATGGTTTCTGTGCTGTTCTGAATATTTTGGTCATTCTGCGCTGCTGACTCTTGCGGCTTCTGTGATTTGTCCGGTTCAGGATTTTCCGGTGACACAGTTGTCTTTTCCGGCTTATGTGTCTTCTCTGTTTTTTCTGAAGCTTGTTCTGATTCTGATATTTTCGCTGATTTTACTGTTTTCGAAGGAATTGCTGTTTCTTTCGGTACCGGTGTAGATTCTGGTATCTGTAATTCTTCAGATTCACCTTTTTCTGCCAGCAATTGTTCGGACCGTGCACGCTCTCCCAGATATTTTCCGTTTTCTCCTGCTATTTTTTTATAAGTTTCAATATCTTCATAGGAACTCATATGAGCTCTTTTTTCCAGAAAGCGGTACAGGGGCAGATGCCTGTACACATTTTCTCCTGTAAAAAATGTCCCCGGCAATACTGCCAGAGTGGCAAAAAAGCACATGCTAAGCAGAATGCAGAACGCTTTCTGAACGTTTGTCACATGGATCACCTCTTGACTTATCCTATGTCCATGTTTTCCCATTTATACCCTGTTCACACTGATGGAACAATTTTCCGGTCAGCCGCCTATTTCCTCAAACGCCATGTTCAGTCCTTCTGAGATTGTGAAGCTCAGGTATTTTACTGTCTCATCCACATCTTTGGGAGTTACAAACATGGTGTGAAGATGAGGAGATATCATTTCTTCCAGAAATTCTTTCTGTTCTGCCTCTTCCAGAGCTTCCAGAAGGTGTGCCATGGAATCATGGACGATAGTTGCCGCATCTACTACGGTGGGTACTCCGATCCCAATCACTTTTACCTGCAGATTTTCTTCTGTAAGCCCCACTCTGTGATTGCCTACACCGGAACCCGGGTTGATTCCTGTGTCTGTGATCTGAATTGTACGGTTCAGGCGTCTGGTGCTTCTTGCTGCCAGCGCATCAATGGCAATCACTATGTCCGGCTTTGTCTCTGCCACGATTCCCTGTATGATCTCAGATGTCTCCATCCCTGTCTGTGCCATTACTCCCGGGATAATTCCGCTGATACGGTGCATTTTTTCTTTTCCAAGACTCTGCAGGCCATACTCTCTTATCATATGTCTCGTTATATGAAGATTTTCTACCACATGAGGCCCCAGGGAATCGGCTGTGATCGCTGAATTTCCCAGACCTACTACCAGAATGGACAGCTCACGCTCCAGATTGATCACATTCTGTAAATGACGGGCGATTTCCAGGGAAATTTCTCTGTGATAATCCTCATCATGTACAGAAAGCCCCGGAGCTTCTATCGTAATATAGCTTCCCTGGGGCCGTCCCATTGTCCGGGCACCGTTTTCTGTGGTGATCTTTACCACAGTGGTACGGATATCTTTCTCTTCATTATAATCTTCGTGGATCTCCACTCCCCGGACTTCTACGTTTTCCTCTGTAAACCGTTCGGTTGCCTCCAGCGCCAGGTCTGTTCTTATTTCGTAATTATCCAACATCTCTTTTCCCTCCGTACTTCATTCAATATTTGTTACTGTTTGCTCCGTTCTTATAACAACTTTTTATATCTATTTTTAGCTTTTTTTATGGAAATATGTATTGACAAGGAAGATTATTTGAGATAATATATATAAGCATGTTCATAGGAGCGCCCGTGTCTGTTTCTATGACAGGAGTATAATAATATTTTATCGAATTAAATTGGAGGTGTACGAATTGGCTAACATTAAATCTGCTAAGAAAAGAATTTTAGTAAACAGAACTAAAGCAGCAAGAAACAAAGCAATCAAATCTGCAGTTAAAACTTCTATGAAGAAAGTTGAAGCAGCAGTAGCAAATAAAGATAAGGCAGCTGCAGAAGTAGCATTAAAGGATGCTGTTTCCACAATCAGCAAAGCTACATCCAAAGGTGTTTATCACAAAAACAACTGCGCAAGAAAAGTTGCCCGTTTAGCTAAAGCTGTTAACAGCATTGACTAATTATAGATTGAATTTTTAATTATAAGCTTATGATTAAAAAGGACAGCCATCACCGTCATGTGGCTGTCTTTTTTGTTATTATCTTTTGTAACTGCCAGAATATCCGGCAGTTACCGTTTTTCTTATTTTACTTTACTGCTGTACTTAATGATCAGTAATTCTACACTCAGCTTATCTTCCAGGCGTCCTGTTTTCACCGATTCTTCTGCATCCACAAAATCTTTTACTGCCTGTTCCAGTTCTGATATAGTATAGGCTCTGGCACATGTTGTGATATTTTTCACAACAAACCCGGGCACTCCCAGTTTTGAGCCTATCTCCGTCTGCGCAAGTCCTGCTGCTGCAAACTGTTTTGCCAACAGCAGCTGGCGATACTGCTTCGCAAGAAGAAACAGGATCCTCATCGGCGGTTCTTTCAATGTCAGCAGATCATAATAAAGTTCCAGTGCACGCTTCTGATTTTTCTCTGTTACTGCACGCACCATATCAAAAATTCTGTTGGTTGTCTGGGTGGTGCAGATTTCTTCAATATCCTCTGCAGTCACCACATCCCTGCCTTCTGTATAACTGATAAGCTTCTCCATCTCCATCCTGAGATTCCCCATGTCAGTTCCTGTTTTGGTCAGCAGAAGTTCCATGTCTCTCTGGGTGATCTTTTTTCCGGCTTTCCCCAGGATCCCTGCTGCCCAGCGCATCAGAGTTTTTTCATCCTGTCTGATAAATTCCGCAATACTTCCGTAGGCTTTTACTGCTTTGTACATGCGGTTTCTCTTGTCTACTTCCGTTTCTGCAAAAACCAGATACAGATAGTCCGGCAGCTCTTTCATATAATCTGCCAGTTCTTCACACTTATTTTTGAAAAAACCTGTATCTTCCAGCAAAACCACTCTGCGCTCTGCAAAAAATGGCATGGTTTCACAGAGGTCGATCAACTGTTTTACATCAATCCCCTTGCCTTCATAGTGATTGAAGTTCATAGTATCCCCATCCGGATTCAGTGCCTTTACCAGATTCTGTTTATACTGTTGTTTCAGATATGCTTCCTCTCCATAGAGAAGATACACCTGTTTAAAATTTCCTGATTTAATGTCTGCCTGTATATTTTTCAATTTTCTACTCCTGAGGCTGTTTTGTCTGTAATTGTTCACACACCACTACCCCGCAAGATGTTTTGACATGAATATGCCAAAATTCCGAGACATATAAGCCAAAATTCCATTGCCGCAGGCAATCTGGAATGAATTTTGGTTACGTTACTGAGAACGGAGTGAACAGTAATGTTACTTTTATTGTATCAATTCCATGACATAATAGCCAGCAGAATTTTTCAGGTTATTATTCAGCCGCCCAGCTCTACCATTCTGTGAATGCATCTTCCGGCGCCTTCCATGATATTTTCCGGAAGGAAGATTTCTTCCCCGCCCTGTCCTTTCAGGCAGTTGTAGATGTCCATTAAGGTGGTAACCTTCATATTCATGCATGTAAGCTGTACTGCAACCGGGTAAAATTTCTTATCAGGACATTCAAACTGAAGATGCTCTACAATGCTGTTTTCTGTTCCGATGATAAATTCTTTATGTTCAGATTTCTTTGCAAATTCCATGATTCCTGTGGTGGAGCCTACATAATCAGCCTGCTCTACTACTTCCTGACGGCATTCCGGGTGTACCAGGAAAAGTGCATCCGGATGCGCTGCGCGGGCTTTTTCTACATCTTTTGCACTGACCACGATATGTCTCGGACATCCGCCTTTATAAAATGCAAAAGTTTTCTCCGGAAGCTTTTCCGCCACATAATGTCCCAGGTTCGGATCCGGAATAAATAAAATCTTATCCTGCTCCAGCTTTTTGCAGATTTCAACTGCTGATGAGGACGTAACGCATACGTCACATTCTGTTTTCAGTTCTGAAGTTGTATTAATATAGGCGACAACTGCATAATCCGGATACTGTGCTTTTAATTCACGCAGACCTTCCAGATCCAACTGCTCTGCCATAGGACATCCGGCTACAGGATTAGCAAGCCATACTCTCTTCTTCGGGCTTAAAATCTTGCAGGTTTCTGCCATAAAACGAACGCCGCACATGATCACACCGCTGCAGTCTCTTTTGGATGCCTGTACACTCAGGCCATAGGAATCTCCTGTATAGTCCGCCACTTCCAGAATCTCCTGACCCTGATATGCGTGTGCAAGAATACAGATATCCTGTTCTTTTTTCATTCGCAGGATTTCCTGCTGAATTTCTGCTATTGTCATCTTCTGAATCCCTTCTATATTATTCCTTTTTTTCTTTTTCCCAGGGCTGAAGTGGTGCAAGGAAACCTGCTTTCTTCAGCTGTTCTCCGATCAGATCCAGCCTTTCCTGGCTGGATGCTTCTATCAGATGATAGTGATACCCGGAAGTAGCACTGCTTAATACACTGGAATGGCTGCTGTTGATCGCCTGGACAAATTCATTCACATCCTGTCTGGAACGAATATCCATCTCTGCAGTGACACGTCCGTAAACCCTGTGGCTGATGCTGATATTTTTCACCCGTCCGCCACAGTCCACAATCAGATTCAGCTCCTCCGCTGCCTTTTCCTGTCCATGACGTACTTTAAATTCTCTGGTGCATGCAATATCTTTATCCTGCTGCAACACATATCCTCTGGTCGTTGACAGGATTCCCGGTGTAGATGCACGTATCACAGCCATATCCTGCACGATCACCTGTCTGCTTACTCCAAACTGGGATGCCATCGCCCTGGCAGCCACAGGTTTTTCTGCCTGCTGAAGGAGCTTTAAAATTTCAGTTCTTCTCTGAGCAGTATTCATACTTTCTCATCCTTTCTCCACGATATAATCCTGATACCTGCAAAACAGCTTCGCTGCCATGTTATTATACAGATGACTGCCTGTTCATATTTCGCAGATTTCAAACTCAAAAGCCTTATTATTATATTGCATGAAGATTCTTCATGGAAATGTCAAGGATTGGTGCTGAATGTGTCAGTGCACCGCTGGAAACAAAATCCACACCTGTTTCCAGGATTTTGGCGATATTTTCCTTTGTGATATTTCCGGAGCATTCTGTCTGTGCCCTGCCTGCGATAAGCTCTACTGCTTCTTTCATCATTTCCGGTGTCATATTGTCAAGCATAATGATATCTGCTCCTGCCTCTACTGCTTCTTTTACCTGTTCCATAGTCTCTACTTCAATCTCGATCTTACGGACAAATGGTGCATATTCTTTTGCCATGGCCACTGCTTTCGCTACGCTTCCGGCTGCTCCGATATGATTATCCTTAAGCAGTACTCCGTCAGAAAGATTATATCTGTGGTTGCATCCGCCGCCTATGCGTACAGCATATTTTTCAAAAACACGACAGTTCGGAGTTGTCTTTCTGGTGTCCAGAAGTGTTACCTTACTTCCTTCCAGAAGCTTTGAAACCTGTTTTGTATAAGTAGCGATACCACTCATTCTCTGGAGATAATTCAGGGCAACTCTCTCTCCGGAAAGAAGCACCCGGATATCTCCTGTTACTGTTCCAAGAAGATCGCCCTTCTTTACTGCATCACCGTCTTTAAAGTTGAAACTGATCTCTGTTTTCTCATCCAGGATCTGGAATACTCTCGCATATACATCCAGTCCGGCAATGATTCCGTCTTCCTTTGCGATCAGATCTACGGTTCCTTTTACTGCGCTTCGCATCACTGCATTCGTGGAAACATCCTCACTGGTAATGTCCTCCTGAAGTGCCATACGGATCAGCTTGTCTGCCTGCATTTTCATTGTGATACTATTCATGACTTTTTTTCATCCTTTCAATCTCTTTTAATACGGTTTCGTGGCAGGCATTAAGCAGTTCTTCTCTGCTTTCATACATATTCATATCAATTTCATCTGCCCGCACATATTCCGGTATCTGTCCAAATATCATATCATCTGCAGCCTTTCTTGCAAAGACCAGAGATTCCAGAAGAGAATTACTTGCCAGACGGTTTCTTCCATGGACACCATTACAGCTTGTCTCTCCACAGGCATAAAGTCCCTTCATGGAAGTTTTGCTTCCCAGATTTACCTTGATTCCACCCATAAAATAATGCTGTGCCGGAACAACCGGGATTGGCTCTTTTCTCGGATCAAAACCTTCTTCCACGCATTGTTCATAAATATGAGGAAAATGTTCCAGAATTGTTTTTTCTCCCAGAGGGCGCATATCTTCCCATACAAACTCTGTTCCATCCTTTTCCATCTGGGCAAAAATCTTCTGGCTCAGCAGATCTCTCGGCTGTAATTCGTTTGTAAAACGCTGTCCGTTCTTATCATACAGAAGAGCACCTTCTCCTCTGACTGATTCTGAAACCAGGAAACGCCGTCCGGGTTTCTTTGAATAGAGAGTTGTCGGATGAATCTGGATATAGTCCAGATTTTCCATTTCCACATGGTGCTTCATGGCAATTCCAACACCATCTCCTGCAATATGCGAAAAGTTGGTAGAGTTTTTAAAAAGCCCGCCGATTCCGCCGCAGGCAAGAACCACATACTGAGAATAAACAGGAAATGCCTGGTCATTCCGGTCCATTGCAATGATTCCGCAGACTGTATTGTCTTTGGAGATCAGGTCTACCATAGTCATATATTCACAAATTTCAATATTTTCTTTTATTTTTGCAGCAGTTAAGAGAGTCTGTGTGATTTCTTTTCCTGTAATATCCTCATGAAAAAGAATTCTTGGCTGGGAATGTGCTCCCTCTCTGGTAAATGCCAGATTTCCCAGACCATCCCTTGCAAAATCCACATGATAACGCAGAAGATCTCTGATAATATCATTGGAGCTGCGGATCATCAGATCTACTGCCCGTTTATTATTCTCATAATGTCCTGCCCGCATGGTATCTTCAAAATAATTTTCATAGTCATCTTCGCCACGCAGCATACAGATTCCGCCCTGTGCCAGGAATGAATCTGACTGGTCTGCCTCCTGCTTGGTGATAAGCAGGATTTTCATTTTCTCCGGAAGGTTCAGTGCACAGTACAGTCCGGCTGCCCCTGTTCCCACAATAATGACATCATAATGTTCTTTCATCTTTCTTTCCTCACATCATGCCTGATTTTCGTTTGTCTGTGCAATTATACTCCCCGGATATACAGGTGTCAAGACACCTGTATATAATTATGACAACATTGTTTGCTTTGAGTTGCTGTGAACGTAACCACTTTGAAAATCCTACTGCTTATTGCTTTTCACATCTCCACAGGGGGCTTACTTGATTCGGTTAAAGGCAGAAACAGATTTTCCATTGACTATTGTAACCGCCCCACAGTCTCTGGTGATCAGCACTCTGCTTCCACTCTTCTTCAGCCGTTCCAGCGTATCCGGCGACGGATGCCCGTATGTGTTTGTTGCAGAACAGGAAACAACAGCCAGTTCCGGTCTGACGATTTCCAGAAACTCTGCTCCTGTAGAATATCTGGAACCGTGATGAGCAGTTTTCAGGAAGTCCACATCTTCAAGACACCCATTCTGTATCAGTTTTTCTTCTGTCACCATTCCGATATCTCCGGTAAAAAGCCCTTTGAAATCTTTGCTTATCATTTCCAGAACCATCGCATCTTCATTTACTTCCTTCCCTGATGCTGTGGACTCCGGCCACAGAACCTTCAGTCTGACAGTTCCATATCTGATCTCATCTCCTGCTTTCATAGTAAGCACCCGGACTCCCGCTGACTCTGCCAGCTCTGTCAACTCCCGATAATTTTTATTCTCCTGAATATCGCTCCATTTGGGCAGGATCAGATTCTCTATGCGCAGAGAAGTCAGATCTTTCTCAACAAATTCCAGAAGTTCCCGCACTCCGCTGATATGATCTTCATCTGTGTGAGAAACATAAATTCCGTCCAGTCTGGAAATCCCTCTGCTCTTCAAGTATGGGAGCAGCTGATATTTTCCCAGTTCATTCTTATTCGTACTGCCCCCGTCGATCAGGATATTCCATCTGTTTTCTATTTCCACCACAATTCCGTCTCCCTGTCCCACATCCAGACAGGCGATACGGAAATCTTCATGCGGTCTGTAACTGATCAGCAGAATTGCAAAGCATACCATACCTGCATATACAGCCCGGATTTTCCACGCAAAGATCTTACCATTTTCACTTTTCATCACACCCGCTCTGTACATCCACACCGCTGCTGCCAGAACCAGATAATATCCAACGCTCTGCCACACTTCCGGCTTTCCGCCGATCCATGTACAAAACGAGAGTCGCCCCAGCAGCACTGTCAGGAACTCATATCCTCTCAGAATAATCCTGCCCGGAACAACAGCCAGAAACGCTCCTCTGACAGTGACTAATCCAAGTAATGCACCGGCAGTTCCGCTTCCCAGTACAATCCCCACAGTAGGAAGCACCAGCAGATTCAGAAAAATCCCCATCACCGACACTTCTCCGTAAAACCACAGCACTATGGGAAGTGTGGTAAGCTGCACAACTCCGGATGCCAGAAATGACATCAGAAGTTTATTTCTGATTTTTCCCTTCTCATTAACCTTACTTCGTTTTTTCCGGTTTAATACATCCATCCCCTCCTGCACCATTGGCCAGACACAGCCAATCCCAATCACCGATCCAAAAGACAGCAAAAAACCTCCATCAAGCAGATACGCCGGATTTTCCATAAGGATCAGGATCGCCGCAGCCGCCATTCCTGTAGGCATATCATAAATCCGTCCTGCAATCTTTGCACCTACAGAAAGTAAAAACATACATACTGCCCGCATAGTTGAAACAGTCCCTCCGGTCATCATCCCATACTGAAGCATGATCACCAGCGCCAGCAGGCCTGCCGGCCAGATACCCAGACCGATTTTTTTCAGCAGATTATACAGTCCCATTCCAAGAAGACTGATATGGAGCCCCGAAATCGCCAGGATATGTATAATTCCTGCCATCTGATAACGCATTTTCAACTCCGGATCCAGATTTGTTTTATCTCCCAGCACGATTGCTTCAAACGCTCCAGCTTCCATTCCACAGGTCTTCTCCAGAATACCTGCAAATTTCTGCTGCGTATCGATCAGGAACTGCCCATATACAGAATGACTCTGCGACTGCTTCTTTATCTTTCCTTTCTTCATCACATAATAGATCCTCTGGCAGCCATAGTATGCTTTACTGTCAAACTCTCCCGGATTCGTGGGGCTTTGCACCTCTTCCAGTTTTCCGGACACCAGAACAAGACTTCCTGCCAGAAGTTTATCAACATCACTGTTACCGCTATGATTCTTTTTTTGTTTTAAATAAACCTTTATATTATCAATGGAAACTTTTTCAGAATTGTAAATAAGATAAGTATTTCTAAGATATACAGATTGAAAATCTTCATTCTCCCGGCACCTGACCACCTCCCCGCAGATGGTGGATTCCGGATGCTTTCTGATCCATGTCTGCACAGACTGTGGCAGTGGATTCCCCCTTATCAGGGAAAATCCCAGCCAGTCTGTCACACACAGAAAAACAACCAGAAGCATGCACAGGATACACACAGGGCGTCTCCTCACTTTTGTGCCTCCTCTTCGTTTATGAATATCACTCTTTTTCCTTGACTACCAGCTTATCATTTCTTTCATAAAAATGATACAGCTCCATCTTCTTACCAAAGGTATCCAGCCTGTCCTTCCCGCCGACCGTAATCTGCACTTTGTCTGCATCCAGCGCATCCAGCAGCGAATTTACCACAGAATATACCGGTATTTTCTCCGATACATCCAGCGCATAGGAAGAAAATACTCCGTCAAATGCCACATAGCAGATCCTGTCTGCTATGGTCACATTCAGAACCTCCGTATTCTCCGGAATTGTGGGGTAATGCCCTTTTTCCAGCGGTCCCTTCATTAACTGTTCCAGAACGATCCTCTCTTTGGGGATACTGCGTTTATACCGCACAGTACGCTGTTCTTTTACCAGCTTCTGACCACTCTTATCAGTAAAATAAAGCGTAAAGGTATTGCTGCAATAGGCATCCGGTTCAGTTCCTGTGAACTCGGCAAAGGTATCTGCAGTCATATTTCCCACAGCCTGTCCCCTGGAATCTGTCAGATCTTCATTTTCTATTGTAAAACGCACAGAATTAATCCCCGGAACCTGAAGGAAAGTCTTCACAACACCTGCCCGCACAAGTAATTCCCTGGCGCGGCTCATGCTGCTGTACTGACTGTTAAAGTTGACCACCAGCACGTCCTCTTCTACACTGTAATTCATCTGTACTCCTTCAGGAAGCAGACTGACCCGGTTCTGCGAATCTGTCTGCTGGCTGTTCATCCGCTGCATCATATCCTTAAGCATATAGTCTGCAGTTGTCTCCTCCGGAGAGTAGCTTTCCTTCTGAAGCTGAGTTTCATCAGAGCTGATATCGTACAGATAATATTTGGCATCCTGTTTACCCGAATCTTCATGTATCTCCACAGAACACCCGGCCGCAAGGATGCTTAGTATTAACGCTGTTATAATGATTGAAAGTTTCTTTTTCACAATGGCACCTCCTATGACGGTATATAAGACAGAGGAATACGCACAGAGAATGTAGTTCCCTCTCCTTCTTTACTGAATACTTTGATCGTTCCATGGTGCATTGCAATAGAACTCTTGGTGATCGCCAGTCCCAGACCGGTTCCCCCGATTTCCTTGGAATGGGACTTGTCCACACGATAGAAACGCTCAAAGATTCTTTCTATACTGTCCTCAGGGATTCCCATACCGGAATCTGCCACTGTTATATAGAAATATTTATGGTCTGCATCCAGAGACACACGCACCCATCCATCATCCACATTATATTTAATGCCATTCTCCACCAGATTACTGATGGCAAGCGTAAACTTCACCTCATCCACATCTGCATCCACAGGGCGGAAGCAATCCAGGATCAGATCGATATTGCGCCTGTCTGCAATGGGACGCAAGCGCTTGAGGATATCCTCCAGAAGCTGATTGATATCCATATGTGTAATGTTCACATCTGCTGCTTTCTTATCCATCTTTACCAGTGAGAGCAGATCTGTAATGATCTTATTCTCTCTGTCGATTTCAGCAGTAATATCACTCATAAACTCCTGATACAGTTCCTCCGGGACTCCCTGCTGTCCAACCAGAGAATCTGCCAGAACCTTCATAGAAGTCAGAGGCGTCTTCAGTTCATGGGACACATTGGATACAAACTCCTGTCTGGATTCATCAAGGATTTTCATACGGTTGACCATCTTGTTGAATGCATCTGTGATCAGCTCTGTCTCCGTATAGTCAGGAACACTGATTTCTTCATCCAGCATGCCATCTGTCAGGTCTTCAATGGCCTTCGTCACTCTTGCAAGTGGTTTTACAAGTATTGTAGAGAGCAGCCATGCCAGAAATACCGAAAGAACAACAATACTTCCGATCAGCATCACGCCTCTCTGTTCCATCTCTGCCAGTGTTTCCGCAATATCAACAGCCGAAACACTTACCAGCATCACGCCCTGAAGCTGCTGCACATCCGGACTCTGTACAGGAACTGCAAGCTCCAGTACTTTACTTCTGGCGTCATAATTGCTTGTCTCTTCTCCTTTCAGACAGGCTACAGCCAGTGAACTGAGAAGCGTCTTTCCCTCCTCTGTGTGGAAGGTATCACTCACTATCTTAAAATCTCTGTCAGCCAGCAGGATGCGTCCGTTATACACATTGGAAAACAGTTCCAGCTTGCTGTTTACAATCTCTGAATCTGTATCATTGAGATAATTCTCCCTGATGATCAGATTACATAAAATATCGCACTGATCACCCACTGTCTCTGTAAGCATTGCAACCGCCCGGTTCTGATAGTTATGAAGCATCGTATATGTTACAATAACCCCCGGCACGATTCCCAGAATGATCAGGATGATCAGAATACGAAAACGCAGACTTCTGAAAAAATTTTTTCTTTTTTTCACCTTTTCAACTCCGTTCTCTTCTGTCATGCAGTTTGATGCATGCTTTCTGTCTGTTCGTAAAACAGTCATTGTTTATCGAATCCTTATCATCTTATCACAGAAAAATGGGCTTTTCTACATCTTAGCGAAAAGTAATTTATTTTTTGTAGCAATCAATGCGCAAGACATATCTCAGGAAATATTACCTCAATCGCTCTTTTATTATATACGCTCACTTTTGCTTCTCCGAACAGATATGACATATTCAAGCTATACAGCAACTGTCCTTACAAAATTTACATTTCATGGTTTTTCACCTCTTTTTTCTTAAAAATGGGTACAAAAAGAACGGTCGGTGGGGTGAAATGCCAACCGCTCTCTTTTGTTTTAAAGTTATTCCTTCCAAAAATCATTATAATATTTTGTCATTAATTTTTGATATTCTTCGGGTAAAAGTTTATAAACCTCAGGATTTTCAATTAGTCCAGACAAATAGTCCAGCCAATTTATATCTTGATATTTCAGTGCTATTTTTATTGCATATATGTAATTTTCCATTATACAATCTACATTCATTCGCTTAATTCTTGCATATATATCAAATGCACCCGGCCAATTCATATCTTTTATCCATTCAAACATATTATTCATATATTTTTTTAATTCATTATCTGATTTTGAGCTAATTACCTTTGCACAGTTTTCCCATACAGATTTATCTTCTATTGGTTGAAATAAAACGGAAAGATATTCTATTTTTTTCGCTTCGTCTATTCCTCTCAATTGTTCTTTTTCTGAACTATTCCAACTTAACATTTTAAAAATAGTATCAATATCTGTTCCCATTTAGTTTCCTCCATCCCATTTTACTACAACACTCTTTACCGCTTGAGTCCAAATTGAACCACTCCCTGCATTTATCCATGTTTGAATACTTACTCCTACTGGCACCACACTAACATGTGTTAATTTGTCCTGATATGCATAAACTATCCCTGTCTTATTTAATGTATTAATTGTTGTAACAGCTGCTTTTCCTCCCATCCTAGGTGGAATTGTTGAGAACGATAAGCCTGTATCTGAATCTTTCTGAGAAGGCGTTAAATTTCCAGGATTCGTTCCTCCATACCTATAAATAGCAACATCTTTTTTATTTCTAGGCAAACTTAAAATCTTTGTTTGTGTATTATCGTGAATTTTATCCTTATAATATTCATAAATACTAAAACCTAATACAATTCCGGCTGCTACAAAATCCATTACTGGAGATGGTCCATCTGATGTCGCAATAGCAACCGCAGAGCCTCCAGATATCGAAATGCCTTTACTTACCGCACCGACAATATCCTTTACAAATGATATTGATTTTTTTACAAACGATATAAATGAATATCCGTTAACATCAACATTCATAATCGGATTATTATTACAATACAAAAACATATTACAATCATGTTTTCCTACTCCAGTAGAAAAATATCCATCTGCGCAAATAAATCTTTTAATTTCCGCATCATAATATCTACTTTTCAGATAATACATGCCTGTTTCATTATCATAATAATATCCCTTATAGCGGAATGGATTCTGAACACCTACTGTGTCTGCCAACTCACCAGTAACAGCTACCACTTTTCCCCAGCCGTCATAAGTATATTTTACTATCACTTTTCCATCTGCGTCAACAAGGGCAATGATGTCCCCCTGTACATTTCGTACATAAAAATAGGTGATTCCCCTGATGGTAACAGAAATCAGATTTGCCTGGGAGTCATAACAGTACCAGATGATTCTTCCGTCAGTTTTCTCAGAAAGGAGAAGATCTCCTGCCCACTGATATTCAGTCGCTGTATTGTCTACTGTTTTTTTCACTCTGGCTCCTGTATGATCGTAAAGATATTTAATGCTCTTTCCATTTTCTACACCGGAAAGCCTGCGTCCCTGTGTCCAGGTATAAGTTGTTCCTCCTCTGGTAAGCATATTTCCAATTGCATCATAAGTCATTGCTGTGCCATCCCAGCTCAGGAGTTTATCCTTCCATGCACTGTCATAAGTTTCTGTCATTGTCTTCACAGGTGTATCAGGAAGAGTTTCCGCAGTCGTAAATGCGTACTCTTTTTCTACTGTCAGATTACCACCCAGATCATAGGCATAAGTGATGGTTTTGTTTAACTGATGATTATTTTCCCGGATCAACTGGTTTAATTCATCATATCGAAATGTACTCTCACCTGCAAAATCTTTGATACTTATGATATTTCCGTTTGCGTCATACGTATAGTTTAAGGTTTCAGAACCATTCTTAACTGTTTTAGGAAGACTGTAAAGATTCTCTTTAATACCGGAAATGCATCAACAATTTGCTCCGTTAGACTTTTCTGAAATAAGTAAGCATTCAATTACTCGCTTATTTTTGCCGCAACATAATACCAGCCTTTTTCTGACAGATTAATTTCATATTCTTTCACTATCTGAATCACATCCGTCCGGTTATCATTCTTGCTATAAGCAAATAAAGAAAATCCACTGTACAACCGCCATTATTCTGCCAGACTACAGTTCCTTCAACCAGATAAGTCACATTTAAGTTGTACAGCAACTGTCCTTATCTCTCAGATATTCTGTTCCCATCAATGCATCCAGACGGGCAGCAATGAGAACATACAACAATGTCATGCCTTTTCTGCACAACCCTTTCCAGCCTACTCTGCTTTCCAGTGCACCATTTTCAGATTTCGGACTTTTTCCAAATACTGCCGGAAGAAGGATTCCTCCTGTAAACCAGTCGATTGCCATAAACAAAAGCAATGTCTGCAGGAATTTATCCCAGCCTCCAAAACACACTGCCAGAGTACTTCCGGCAAGACCAATTAATGTAATTATTCTGTATTTCATAGTTTTCACCTCTCTTTTTCTTAAAAATGGGTACAAAAAAAACGGTCGGTGGGGGAATGCCAATCGTTCTCTTCATAATCAACTTTATTCATCTTTAACTTTGTTCCTGTCAAACAATCATAATATCACTTTCGTTCCAGTCTATAGATATCTCTTCGCCATCTAAGTAAATCACATAATTTTTTGGTTTTTCTTTTCCAAGATAGCCATTACAACTTATCTGTTCTCCATTTTTATTTACAAATTCTTTTTTTGTAAAAATTGTATTTTGTGTATCTGATATCTGGAAATCTTTATTATCTTTCTTTCCACAAATAACACTGATATACAGTTCTCCGGTTATCGTACATTCTCGCACAACAATTGTATTATCTTTCTTAAAATCAGCCCTATTATAAAGACATTTTATCTCAGAATGTGATGTACATTTCCACCCTCCTTCTTCTTTATAAATTATTTTACTATTCATTTGTCTATCTTCAAGATATAATACCTCTATGGAATCTTCACCATATATTTCATCTATTTTATTTTTTTCAATTCCATAATACTTTTCTGCCTGATCTGCTGTTGAAAAACTCACATATGCATTTTCTATTTCGCAAAACGACATTACAATTAGAAATACCGTACATAATATCGCCCATGTTATAATCCACTTTGACGCAAGCTTTTTCATTTTCTTCATGATTGCCAGGCCTAAACAAAAGACAATACTATAAATAAATATACGTACATTATTATATGTAATCCCTGCCTGAAATTTACTCTCTCCCGGGTGAGTTCGATGATAATTAGTTCCAGTTACCATAGCATAAAATATAAGGTTTATCAAAAACATAATTAACGTTTTTAACGATATTTTTCCTTTTTGTTTCTTTTGTCTGTATATCCTTATACAAATACAAATCATGAAAACAAATAGTAACAGTTCAGCAATATTTAGTATTTGTATATCCATATTTCTGTTCTCCTTAATTCTAATTTGAACCGCCAGACATATTTCGCTTTCATTTTCTCAATTACTCACCGACTTTTGCCGTAACATAATACCAGCCCTTTTCTTTCTCAGACAGATTAATTTCATATTCTATTCCTCCATATTCTTTTACCATCTGAATCACATCTGTCCGACTGTCATCATTACTATAGGCAAATAAAGAAAATCCACTGTCCAAAAAGCCTTGTGTATACCAGAATCCCACTGTATAACTGCCATTATTTTTCCGGACTACAGCTTCTCCACCTGAAGAACATTTTTTATAATCTTCTGGTAGTTCGATTAATTCCATATCTTTCCTTATTTTTATCTGGTTATTCTGTACCATCTGAACAATTTCAGTCCTTTTTTCCTTATATACCTGAAAGTTTAATTTTTTTATTCCATCATTAAACAAAAATGCCAGATATATTCCAAATAGAAAAACTGGTATTGCCGCAAACCAAAATACACGAATCTTTCTCAAACAGCAAAAACTCCGTATGATATATATAAAAGTTAAAATAAATGATGCAAAAATAACATACCAAAATCCCCTGAAAAAAAGTTCTTCGAAATACCAGATTGTAATAAAATTTGCAGTTATCACAGCTATGCATTGTAATATAATTAATTTTAATTTTTTTCTCTCATCCTTCATTCCCGATCCTCCAGCCAAATACCAATTCTTATACTCAGCCATAATCACCACCCTTGTTCTTTAATGTTGAAAATACATCAACAGTTCATTTTGTCAGCTATTCCTGTAATAAGCAATCAAACGTTTCTGTCGACTCTCATCACAGTTTTCCAATTGAATCTAAAATGATTTCCCGCTATTTCTTTATATGTTTCCGAATCATTGATATTGGAAAAATACCAGGCCGCAGCCTGGCTTTCGTAGCATTCGTATCCATTTTTCCGCAGAAAAGCAAATACCGCGCCTTTGCGCAGGGTGATTTCTTCAAGCATGGCATCTGCCAGGTCTGTACAGTATACTCCCATAAGAGGTTCCTCATGCCCGCCGTGGCTCAGTATCACTGCTTTTGCATCTGAATGCATAGATTGGCGAATCAGTGCAGCCAGTTCCTCTGCCGGAACCAGAGGAACATCTACACCAAGTACCAGGCAATATGGATTCTTTGCTTTACGAAAACAGGCTTCCAGCCCTCCCAATGGACCTTTTCCCGGGAAGCGGTCTGGTATAATGGGATATTTATATTTATTTTCACCATGATAGCCAGACAGAAGAATATCACTGATTCCAAGCTTTTCCCCCTTTTCTATCTGCATCTCAAGAAATGTCTTCCCATCTATCGTCAGATCTGATTTGTCCCGTCCCATGCGGCTGCTGGCACCGCCAGCAAGAATAATCATAGAAATTTCTTTCTTTCTCATTATCAGTTTTCCTTTTTGACAAGTATTGATTTTTTCTTCATATTTATAATAAAATCACAGACAGATATGTCTGCATAACGGTTAGGGTGTCTTACATATCTCACCCGCCAATCTGTGACATTCCTCTGATTTCATCCTGTTCTGTCTTCGCTTCATAAAAATTATGGCTCACCGGTTTATTCCAGATCACCTGATAAATTGCTTTTTTCAGTTCCGAATCTGTGCAGCCGCCGCGCATAAGCCCCCGCAGGTCTGTACCTTTCTGATACTGGAGGCATCCTTTCATGAATCCTTCGGATGTAAGACGTACTCGATTGCACTGACTGCAGAATTTGTGGGTCATTGCACTGATAAATCCGATTTTTCCCTTAAATCCTGCGATTTCATAGTAATGGCATGGACCGTTTCCGTAGCGTTCATTGACTGCATGCATCGGACCGTAGGCTTCTTCCAGTACTGCTTTGATAGATTCTTCATCCTGGAATGGGAACTGTTTTCCGAATCCGATTGGCATCATCTCGATAAAACGCACATGGATTGGATATTTCTGCGCCAGTCCTGCAATCCCGATGAAGTTTTCTTTTTCCTTGATCACCGGAACGCTGTTGATCTTCAGGGAAAGTCCCGGATGTGCAAGTGCTGCTTCGATTCCCTCAAATACCTTTTCCAGTCCGTCACGTCTCGCTACTTTTTTGAACAGTTCCGGATCCAAAGTATCCAGACTGATATTAATGGCGTCAATTCCTGCATCCAGTAATGCATCCAGCTGCTCGGCGAGCAGGATTCCATTTGTTGTTAATGTCACTTTCTCAATTCCCGTGATCGCCTTGATCTGTTTTGCAAGACTTGCACAGCCTTTACGAACAAGTGGCTCACCGCCTGTCAGTTTAATCTTACGGATTCCCAGATTTGCTGCGCACCTGCAGATGCGGAGAATCTCATCGTATGTGAGGATTTCTGCATGAGAAAGGGATTTTACGCCTTCTTCCGGCATACAGTAAATGCATCTCAGATTACATCTGTCTGTCAGGGAAATCCTTAAATAATCTATTTCTCTTCCATATTTGTCTATCATCGGCTCTACCTGCCTTTTACTTTCTAATAATTGATTTTCCTGTTACCGGATACGGGTGAACCGCAACCTTTGTAACCTTTTCTTCTGTTATTCGCCGTCAAAATCACAGGCAATATTTTCTCTCATAATCGTTTGACACTCCATACTCCGCAGTCTATACTTAATGTATCAAGATTATTAAAATCCTTACCGGACGAAAGGAACTGTCCTATGAAAATCAACGAACAATACCACAACCTGAATCTGCTCGAGAATGTTACCTATGAGTTTCTGGGTCGTGACGGAGAAACTCATGAAGAAACGGAACCAATCCTTGTGGAACACATGATGGATGTATATGTAAATGAACGTCTGACCATGAAACTGGTCTGTATCCCACAACATCTGACAGAACTGGTTCTCGGCCGCCTCTTTACGGAAGGTATCATCTCATCTGCCGAGGATGTGGAGCAGATCTACATCTGTGAATTCGGCAAACGTGCCCGCGTGATCCTGAGTAAAAATAAATCCGGGCAGTCTCATGAGGAAAATGAAGATTATGTTGCTCCTACTCCGACCTGCTGCACCGGAAATCGTGTTCTTAATGATTATTTTATCACAGATCAGCCAATGACGCCAGTTACACCTGTCCCATGGAAAAAACAGTGGATCTTTGATCTTGCAGACTGTTTCGCCAATGGTACCCCGCTTCACAGCCAGACCTGGGCAACTCACAGCTGTTTTCTTGCCTGTGACGGAGAACTGCTCTTTCAGTGCGAAGATATCGGACGCCATAATGCTCTGGATAAGGCCATCGGTTATGCCCTGCGCCATAATATTGACCTGAAGAAATGCGTGGTTTATTCCAGTGGACGTATCCCTACAGATATGGCGATCAAGGCAATCCGCGCCGGAATACCGGTTCTGGCAAGCAAGGCATCCCCTTCCGCCGAGGCAGTTGCCATGGCCAAAGAATACCACCTTACCCTTATCTGTGCCGCGCGACGTGACCGTATGAAACTCTTTACCGGAAATAATCCGACAGAATAAATTCTGCAATACACTCTGCATTGTCCAGTTCAAAGAATGGAACATTTTCCAGTACAGACAGTGCATCTCTTTCCTCTGCATCCAGGTTTGTGGCGATCGCCATCAGTTTTTCCGGATTGCAGACACTTTCTGCCGAATTTCCCTTACGGATAATTTCAATTTTCGGATAAGTACTGTATTTAAATCCTTCCAGTAAGATCAGATCTGCCTCCGGAAAAAATTCTGCTAGCTCTTTTTCGGAAATCTGTGGCTGCTGTTTTACCAGCATATATTTGCCTGCTGAAAAAACTGCTGTGCCGTAGGCTCCGGACTGAAGCTGACAGTATGTATCCGTTCCCGGTACGTCCGGCACGAAATCATGCCCGTCATGCTTCAGCACCGCCACTTTAAGGCCCTTGTCTTTAAAAATCTCCAAAAGCCTGCAGATCAGAGTTGTTTTCCCTGAATTCTTTACACCGCTGATTGCAAATATTCTTTTTCTTTCCACCTGTTTGCTGCTCCTCTCAAAGCAAAATCGCGCCCACTTTATCCCCTGCGTTCAGGCTTCTGCTTTCCTGATTTTCCATGGTTTTTGTATCAATCAGGCAATTGCAGCCGGCCATGGAACTGAGGACTCCGTTAGAGTGAAGACCATTGGGAAGATGAAATTTTCCATTTTCCAGATATGCCCGGATAAAGCGGCGGCCCTTGATTCCTTTTTCAAAGTTATCAGCCATAATGCCATTTACTTCTTTCAGACCGATTGATGGATCCTGCATCATTTTTTCCAGTGCAGGACGAATCAAAAGTTCTATACTGACTGCAACACCAAAAGGATTTCCGGAGAGACTGATGATCGGAATCTCTCTTTCTGAAGCGCAATGATCTGTTGCAGTTATATCGGAAGTTTTTTTATATGCAGAAAACAGTGTAGGCATTCCTGGTTTCATCTTTACCCTCCAGAAAATCCGCTCTGCCCCCATCAGTCTCAGGGACTCATGCATAATGTCCTTCTTGCCTACAGATACCCCTCCCGTAGTGATGATCATATCTGCCGCTTTTGCTGCTTCTTTTAATTTCTCAGACATAACCGTCGGATCATCTTTGACTGCTTCCCTATGGAAAGATTCGATTCCCAGTTCACGCAGTCTGGCAGACAGCATTGTCATATTGCTGTTGTAAATTTTTCCTTCCGGCAATGGAATTCCCGGTTCTACCACCTCATCTCCTGTAGTCAGAAGCACGATTCTCGGCTGACGGTAAACCGGCACTTTCGCCACTCCCATTCCGGCCAGAATTGCTGCCTCCACATATCCGATATGTGTTCCTTTTTTCAGAAGTGTAGTTCCTTTTTTAAAATCCTCTCCTGCGAAGCAATAATTACTCCATCGCTTCTGTTCGCTGTAAACTTCTACCGTATCTTCGCCATAATCGGTATCCTCCTGATAAATACAGCAATTGCAGCCATTGGGTATTGCAGCACCTGTCATAATGCGCACTGCCTGTCCCTGCTGGATTTCTCTTTCCGAATACTGTCCGGCATCAATCTCTTCCATGACTTTCAGCCTCACCGGATGCTCTTTAGCGGCACCTGCAAGGTCCTCTGCCTTACACGCATAGCCATCTACCGGAGAGCGGTCAAAAGGAGGATTGTCAAACCCTGCCACCATATCCTGCGCCAGGACTCTTCCCCCTGCTTTATTCAGTTCTGTTTCTTCTGTCTCGTTTATTACAGGCGTATGCTGCAGAATCTGTTCCACTGCCTGTTCTACACTGATTCCCTCCACGCACTAATTCCTCCTCTTGTATATTACATTTTTTATAGTCTTTTCAATACCTTTATAACCACCGGGTCAATTGACGGATATATTAGTTTTACCTTTTGAACTCTATAGCAATTTCAGAGAATAATATCACTAAGATACTCCATTAGAGCCTTATTTTTTATAAACCAGATTGTCTTCAGTATTTTGGAAATTGCTATAACATCATAATATTCAGCCCACTGCTGAAGAATTACATATTTTTCATCTCTGTTGGAGAATGATTTCTCCTTCTCTCAGCCTCCCTGCCTCCAGAATCTGACAGAATACAAACCAGGGTTCCATGGGCGTGCATACCTTTTCTCCCTTATAAGCATCTGATGCAGGACCGCCCGCACCAATCCTGACTGCTTCCAGAAGTACATCTCCACAACGAAATCTGTTCCCCTCCGCAATACTGTTCCAGTTAATCCCTTCCACAAGGAGATTTTCTCCAAATCTGCCACATCTGAATTCTTCTTCGGACTGTTCGAAATATTCTTTTACCTTCTCATAAGGAAGAAGACTGACCTGCTTTCTTCCGCCCATTCCATAATGCACATCTCCCACAAGTCCCTGCAGATCAGCTTCGCATTCATGAATGTTCTGCGAGCAGGTCTTGCGTTCCTTACTGATGCATACACATAATATCTTCGCCATTTTCTGTCTCATCCTTCCTGATGTGTTACTGTTCACTCCGTTCACAGCAACACGCTTCGCGATGCAAAAAATATGAACCTCCTTGCGCAAAGCCCAAGGAGTATCGTTTGCTTTGCAAACTCAATTTATGCTAATCGCATAAATTCGCGCGGTATGTCTCGGGTTTTCTGTGACCTTCGCTCACAAAAAACACCTCGCGGGATATTACCAGTGAACAGTAACCCTGATGTCTCTTTATAAAACCACGTACTGCTGTTTTTCCTGCTTTCTCAGATCGCCCAGAATGCAATATTCACATTCTTTCCTGCATTCTGCAGATGCTCCACAAGTTCTTCTGCTGCCTGTTCTTTCCTTTTTTCTGTGATTCCCAGTTCCACGTTACTCTTATTGATAGCACCACCGAAGTAGAAATTAATATCCGTTGCCTGCTCAAACAGCATCACACCAAGCAATGCTGCCGCATCTTTTTTTCGTTTCAGCCTGTTAAAGGACAGCCTGTCCTTCATCCATTCTTCACAATATTCAAGCAAATGCTCAATCGTAAGAAATCCCTCTGTCACCAGCTCTGTACCTTCCAGCTTATAATAGGCAGGAACGTCTCCGCAGGCAGTTTCACTAAGAGAGATCAGCTCTTTATCCAGATATCTGGCAGCACACTGTGCAGTAGTTCCGCCGCAGATTACATGATATCCCTCTGAATCGAAAAAGGACTTCAGATATCGCTCATCATGCTCCTCCTTACTTGGCGGGCCGATCATAAGGTTTACCACCTGTTTATGCCGCATCCGCAGGACAATGGCTGTAATATCATCATCCGTTTCATTCAGATTCAGATCCAGGCTGGCCTCTGCCAGATAGCCTGCCATCTCCTGTGCGCTCATCCCTTTATGGTACTTTGCCCTGCAGAAAGCCATTACATCATCTCTTCCCCAACCGCCGTTGGTAGTTTTTCCCATTCCTGCATTGGTGACACCGTCGGACATAACGATCAGCATATCCTCATCTTTCAGTTCAAAACAGCTTTTATGGATTTCCTTTTCTTCGATCATACTTGTCTCCACCGGATAATCAAAGAGCTTGCCATCCCGGATCAGAATTGCATCCGGATTATCAAACTGATAAAGACTTACCTGTTTCCCCTGAAAATTCAGCACTGTAAAAGTGGCATATGCCAGATTTCTCACACTGCACACAGGAAGCGTTTTCGCCACTGCACGCACTGCCTCATCCAGTTCCACCTGATTAATGATCATAGTACTGAGCATGGTCGCAGTCAACGTGGAAAGGATATTCGCCTTTACTCCGCTCCCAAGTCCGTCAGAAAGCACCAGAACATGGTCTTCATCATTTTCTTCAATCTTATAGCAGTCCCCACAGAGAAATTCTTTCTTTTTATTCAGGCTCACATGACCAAAATCCATGCATAAGCCGTCAAATTCCACATTCAGTCCATGATGCTTATTTCTTTTCATTCTCTTCTTCACTCTCCAGAAGTATGGTATTTTTCAGTTTTTCTACTGCCACTTTGGTGTCCGCAGCAGTTTCTCCAAGAAGTCCGGCGATCTGCTGCACGATCTTCAGCTGTTCTTCTACCAGCTTATCTGCCATACGCGCAGCTTCAATCTGGGCATTATGAATCTGATCTTTATGCTTCCGCTCCTTTGTAATATCCTTCATAATGCAGAGAATCATTTTATTTTCTTTATCATTCGTCATTACGCGATCCAGATAACATTTCTGATCCTCCAGATAAATCTCATCCTGCATCAGATTCCGTTCAAAAGCCAGTATACTCGCCAGACTGTAATCATCCATGATCTCCGATACCGGTTTCCCGATCAGGCGCCGCTTTTTCGGCATATTGAACAATTTGGACGCCGCCTCATTCATCTGAATGATCTTCAGATTATAATCCACAGTTACCAGAAGTCCGGGCATGGCATTAAAGACTTTATTGGAGTAACTTTCCTGTTTTGCCCGCATATATGGAATGCACATGGCAACCTCAGCTTTATTCTGGATAATGGCAATTGCCTTTTCCCTGCATGTGTTGTACCCGCAGGCACCGCAGTTTAATTCATCCTTTGGAGAAAATTTTCCCATTTCCGCCAGAGCATCCCTGATTTCTTCCTCTGAGACCTCTTCCTGTTCCTGTGCAGAACAGTAACCGAAATTCTTTCTCAATTCAAATCCCGGAAGTTCATAGTCTCCCTGCTCTCTGTGAAAATCTTTTCCAAAGGCTGCATTCTTCACTGCCAGAACATCTGCCAGATAATGTCCCTTCTTCATCTGGAAAGAAGGACCTGCCACACAGCCGCCGCTGCATGCATACATCTCAAGAAAGCAATTTTCAAAATCCTCCGGATGAAGTTCTTCCAGAACCTCCCTGCACTGCTCCATCCCACTTACAGAAAGCCTGCGGATTCCCTTTACAGCCCCAAGCAGGTCTGTTAAACCATCCGCAATGGCGATTTCTCTGGAACGGTAGGCAATCTGCTCAGGTTCTTTCTCAGTTATGGAAATCCCTTCTTTTTTCATCCATTGCACCAGCTCTTCCAATGTGATCACATAATCCACTTCATTTCCTGAGTCTCTCAACTCTGACATAGCTGAAATACAGGGACTTACATAGACAATCTCTGCCTTCGGATATTTTTTTTTCAGATAACTGGCATGAAACTGCATCATAGAGGCAGACTGTACCAGATTTCCCAGAAGATGCGGATAGTGTTTCTTGACAAGCTGTACGATTACAGGGCAGGCAGAAGAGATCATTATTCCCGGCTCTTTCTGTTCCGCAAAAAGTGCTCTGTACTGCGAAATCATCAGGCTTGCACCTTCTGCTGCATCCGCTGCATCTGCAAATCCCAGCTTCTTCATCGCTTCCCTTATTCCATTGATACCGGTTACCCCAAAACGTGCCAGATATGCTGGATGAAGAGAGGCTATAACCTGCGTCTTATTCTCCATTGCATTGCAGATTGCAGGAATCATATTCTGCTCTTCCTTGGCATCCTGCGGGCAGACAAGGATACACTTCTCACAGTAAATACACTGACTTTCTATGATCCTGGCCTGATGATCATGAACACGTATCGCCTTGACCGGGCAGTTCCGGACACATTTGTAACAATTTTTACAACTGACTTTTTTAAACTGAAGGATTGACTGAAATCTCTGCATGCCTCGTACTCCTTATTATGTAACACTATATTTTTCACAAAAAATTATCTGTAACCGTTCCGTACTTTCACAGAATGATGTACTGCCGAATGATTATTTTTGCCTTTTCATAAAGGAATATGGAGCTGCCGCAAGGACAGCAGATCCATGTGCGACAGCCCCATATAATATTTACGATATCAGATCCGGAACTTTGTCTCCGATATTGTTTTATGCTTTCTCAATCTTAATTGCGCATACCTTATATTCAGGAATTCTTGCGTATTTGTCAAGTGCGGCGTTGGTCAGCCAGTTTGCATTTCCATCCGGGAAGTGGAATGGCATCCAGCTTTCACCCGGTGAGGTCTTTGTACCTACACGTGCGGTAGATTCAATGGATCCTCGTCTGGAAGAAACTCTGACTTTATCACCGTTTTTGATACCCAGCTTATCGGCATCTACGATGTTCATTTCGATAAATGACTTACCTTCGATCTCCATAAGCTCAGGTGTCTTTCCTGTCATGGCTCTTGTTGTGTAATGATACAGAATACGTCCTGTCATGAGGATGATTGGATATTCCTCATCCGGAAGCTCTGCTGACGGTACATATTTTGCAGGATAGAACCAGCCAAGACCGCGGGAGAATTTACCAACATGCATGATCGGTGTTCCCGGATGATCCTTGGAGGTACATGGCCACTGAAGTCCCTGTCCATGAACTTCTTCACTGTCAAGACGTTCATGGCTGATACCTGCAAAGCTCGGTGTCAGGGATGCGATCTCATCCATGATCTGAGCAGAAGTCAGATGTGGCTGCGGATATCCCATGCGATTCATCAGATCAATAATAATATCTGTATCCAGTCTCATCTCTCCAGGTACTGTGACAGCCTTGCGGACTCTCTGTACGCGGCGCTCTGTATTGGTAAATGTACCCTCTTTCTCTGCATAGCTTACACCAGGAAGGATAACATCTGCATACTGAGCTGTCTCTGTCATGAAAAGTTCCTGAAGTACAAAGAAATCAAGACTCTTTAATGCTTTGATAATGTGTGTGGTATCCGGATCAGTAACTACCGGGTCCTCACCATAGATATACAGACCTTTGATCTCGCCTGTGATTGCTTTCGGGAATACATCAGTTGCATGAGTTCCTATATTCGGATCAAGTTTTACACCCCATGCTTTCTCGAATTTCTCACGAACTGCAGGATCAGTAACCTTCTGATATCCGGGATATACATTCGGCTGAGCGCCCATATCGCAGGCACCCTGTACGTTATTCTGTCCACGAAGCGGGTTAACACCACAGCCTTCACGTCCAAGCTTACCAACCATCATTGCCATATTGGACATGGACATAACGCCCTCTGTACCTGTGGAATGTTCGGTTACACCAAGACAGTAGATGATTGGAGCGCGGTCAGCTTTTGCATACATGATCGCTGCTTTTCTCAGATCGTCTGCGTCAATGTGGCAGATTTCAGCTACCTTCTCAGGTGTGTAATCTTTTACGATTTCCTTTAATTCTTCAAAACCTTCGGTACGCTCTGCAATGAACTTGTCATCCTGAAGACCTTCAGAAAGGATCACATTCATGATGCCGTTTGCAAAAGCAACATTTGTACCAGGTTTCAGTTTCAGATGGATATCTGCTTTCTTAGCCAGACCGATATCACGAGGATCAACTACGATCAGCTTGCAGCCTCTCTTGATGGCCTGACGGATCTGCATGCCGACTACAGGATGTGCTTCCTCAGGGTTGGAACCAACCAGCATGATCAGATCTGCATTCTTTGTGATATCCTCAATTGGGTTTGTCATGGCACCTGAGCCAAGAGTCATCGCAAGACCTGCTACAGATGCGGAATGACATACACGTGCACAGTTATCTGTATTGTTGGTGCCGAAGCAGCAGCGAACCATCTTCTGTACCATGTAAATATCTTCATTGGGTGATCTGGAACATGCAAAGCCTGCAAGAGAATCAGAGCCGTACTGTTTCTTGATCTCCATAAATTTGGAAGCAACAAGATCCAGCGCCTCATCCCATGTTGCACGTTCGAATTCACCTGTCTCTTTATTCTTGATCAGCGGATATTTAATACGCTCCGGTGACTGTACGAAATCGAAACATCCGCTGCGTCCCTTAACACAGAGCAGCCCTTTGTTGGACGGTCCGTTTACAGCTTCTGTATCTACGATCTTTCCGTCTTTTACAAGGAGATAATACTGGCAGCCTGTTGCACAGTGAGGACAGGTAGTCAGAACCTTCTTGTCAATCTGGTACGGACGGTATTTCTTTCTGCGCTTCATGGTCAGTGCACCTGTCGGACAGGCCTGTACACAGTTACCGCAGGATTCACAGATACCTTCGTTCCATTTATGTTTGTAATGTGCACCGATCACTGACTGGAAACCACGATTCATAGTGTCGATGGCACCTCTTCCCACAATCTCCTTACATGTATTCACGCAGCGATGGCAGAGAATACACAGGCTTGGATCATAGGTAAAGAATTTATTGGTATCATCTATCGGCATATCCTTCATTTCACCGGGATAGCTTGTCTCAGTCACACCATATTCAAAACAGTAGTCCTGTAATTTACAGTCACCGTTTGCCTCACAGGAGAAGCAGTGTACACGATGGTCAGAAAGAAGGAGGTCAAGGGTATCTTTACGATATGCAACTACTTTCTCTGACATTGTCTGTACTTCATCACCCTCTGAGCAGCGAAGTGTACATGCCGTATCAAATTTGGTTCTTCCATTGTTTGTTACTTCTACCACGCACAAACGACAGGAACCATCCGGCAATACATCTTCCAGATAGCAGAGTGTAGGAATCTCCACTCCGATCTGTCTGGCAGCCTGCAGAATGGTCGTACCTTTTTCCACTTCTACAGGAATTCCATCTATTGTCAAATGAATCATCTTTTCACCCTCCTTAATTCACAGAAATTGCGCCGAATACACAATTTTCCAGACATGTTCCGCACTTAATACACTTGGAGGTATCAATGCTGTGAGGCTCTTTCTTATTGCCTGTGATCGCACCAACCGGACAGTTTCTCGCACACTTGGTACATCCTTTACATTTCTCAGGATCGATCACATAAGAACGCATTGCCTTACATACATGAGCCGCGCACTTTTTATCAACAATATGCTCTACATATTCATCTCTGAAGTTTCTTAATGTGGAAAGTACAGGAAGCGGTGCACTCTTTCCAAGTCCGCAGAGTGAACGGTCCTTGATGAAGTTTCCAAGATGCTCCAGTTTATCCAGATCCTCTACTTCACCCTTTCCGTCTACGATCCTCTCAAGGATTTCAAGCATACGCTTGGTGCCAATACGGCAGGGACCACATTTACCGCAGGATTCTCTCTGAGTGAAGCCCATAAAGAAACGTGCAACCTCTACCATACAGGTATGTTCATCCATAACTACCAGACCACCGGAACCAACGATCGCACCGTATTTCTTAACAGAGTCGAAATCAAGAGGTACATCCAAATGTTCTCCTGTCAGACATCCACCGGATGGTCCACCGATCTGAACAGCCTTAAACGCAGCACCGGATTTCAGTCCTCCGCCGATATCAAAAATGATTTCCCTTAAAGTTGTTCCCATCGGAACCTCGATCAGACCTGTATTCTCAATAGAACCTGTCAGTGAGAAGGTTTTTGTTCCAGGTGATCCCTCTGTACCGATACTTCTGTACCAGTCTGCACCTTTGAGAATGATCTCCGGAATATTTGCATAAGTTTCTACGTTATTCAGAACAGTAGGTTTCGCCCATAATCCCTGTTCAACTGTACGGGGCGGTTTTACACGGGGCATACCTCTGTTTCCTTCGATAGATGCAGTCAGGGCAGAACCTTCACCACATACGAAAGCACCTGCACCACGGTTGATATGCATATGGAAGGAGAATCCTGTTCCAAGGATGTCATCACCTAACAGTCCCACTTCTTCCAGAACTGCGATAGCGTGTTTCAGTCGTGCTACAGACTGAGGATACTCCGCACGTACATAAATATAACCATGCTGTGCTCTTACTGCGTAAGCTGCAAGCATCATACCCTCGATCAGACGGTAAGGATCACCTTCCATTACAGAACCATCCATAAATGCTCCCGGGTCACCCTCATCACCGTTACAAACCACATAATGAACAGGATCAGCCTGGCGTGCTACCTGAATCCATTTCTTACCTGCCGGGAAGCCGCCGCCACCACGTCCGCGGATACCGGATTTATCAACCTGATCAATAACCAGATCCGGATCCATCTCAAACATTGCTTTCTCCAGAGCCTGGAAACCGCCGCTTGCTATGTACTCATTCAGAGATTCTGCATCAAACTTACCACAGTTCTTCAGAACAATACGGGTCTGTTTCGCGATAAACGGAATATCTTCCGGTCCACGGCTTACTTTACCGCCTTTCTGATAAAGCAGTCTCTCGATAGTCTCATTACCCTGAACACTCTTCTCAAAAATCTCCTGACAGTCTTCGATCTGAACCTTCGTATACTGGATCACATCGTCGCCTTTCTGGATACGAACAAGTGGTCCAAGTTCACAGACACCCTGACATCCTGTTTTCTTTACACCTACATGTGCATCTTTGTCATGAGGTCCAAACTCAATGGTAACTCCCGAAGCATCTTTGGCAATCTCCATGAATTTCTCATAGATTTTCTGAGAACCGGTTGCCACACATCCGGTACCTGAACAGACAAGAATACGACAGTCATAAGAATTAAGTTCTTTCACAGCTTCTTCTCTGATCTGCTCCAATACTTCCTTATTCTGGATCATCCCTGTTCGCCCCCTCTCAGTTTATCAATCAGCTCATCTGCCTTCTCCGGAGTCATTCTCGGATATACCTCTTCATTGACCATCATAGTCGGTGCAAGTCCGCAGGCACCAAGACAGGAAACTGTTTCCACAGTAAACATCATATCGTCTGTCGTCTTCTTTGTCTTTGACAGCCCCAGTTTCTTATAAAGTTCCTCCAGAACCGGTATTGATTTTCTTACATGACAGGCTGTTCCGTCACAGACCTTGATCACATATTTACCTTTCGCATCAAATGAGAAATTCTCATAAAATGTGGCAACACTGAACGCTTTCGCTTCTGTCACACCGATCTGCTCCGCAACATATGTAAGCAATTCTTCCGGGAGATATCTGTACACCCCCTGAATATCCTGCATGATCGGAATCAGTGATGCCGGCTTTTTACCATAGAAAGCAATGATCTCATCCGCTTTCTGATAAAATGACTGATCTAGCATTTCGCACCCTCCTTATACCTGTTTTTTCTCTTTTTATTGCACTCTTTACATATTGTAACGTTAATTATATGCCTTTTTCGTCATTTTCACAAGCGCATTTATAGAAATTTTCTAATTTTTTATCATTTTCCTCTATAGATGTTTGTTTTGTTTGTCTAATTTTTATCAGCTTTGTTCAATACTAAACCATCTCAGATGTAAACCAAACTAAACTGAATCAAACTAAACTGCCACTCTTTCTCTAGAGCGTGTCTGAAAAAGGCTTTCTGCAAGATGTGCATCACAATCAGTCCTAACAAAAAACAGACCACATTTTATGATCTTTGTTTCATAAAATGCAGTCTGTCTGTTTCATGCGTTCTTTTTATTGTGCCTGGAAATAATATCCAACGCCCCATTTGGTGTGTACATACTTCGGTTCACTTGGATTGGTTTCAATCTTCTCACGGAGACGGCGGATATGTACATCCACAGTACGCACATCACCCGGATACTCATATCCCCATACAATGTTCAGCAGGTTCTCACGACTGTAAACCTTATTCGGATTAAATACCAGAAGCTCCAGTACATCAAATTCCTTTGCTGTCAGATTAATCTCTTTACCTGCAATAAATACACGTCTGCCTTCACAGTCCATACGAAGATCGCCCACCTGAATGCTCTTTGCCTTTTCTTTCTCCTCGTGGTCGCTTCCCGCACGGCGCATGATCGCTTTGATACGTGCCTTAACTTCCAGGATATTGAACGGTTTGGTGATATAATCATCCGCACCATATTCAAGACCAAGGATCTTATCCATATCCTCGCCCTTAGCTGTCAGCATCACGATCGGCACATTGGAAAATTCGCGGATCTGCTGGCATACTTCCAGCCCGTCCATCTTCGGCAGCATCAGATCCAGAAGGATAATATCATATTTTTTATCTTTTGCTTTCTCTACTGCCTCTTCTCCATCATAAGCGCAGTCTACCTCCATACCATCCTGTTCCAGACTAAAACGGATTCCTTTTACGATCAGTTTCTCATCATCTACTACCAAAACTTTCCTGCTCATTCGGTTCTCCTTATCCTACTACTATCTCATCTTTTATCTTTGCAAAAGTACCTTCTTTGATACCCTGTACATTCATAATATCCTCTATCACAGCAAATGGTCCGTTCTCCTGCCTGTAGGAAATAATCGCCTGCGCACGTGTGGCACCAATCCCCGTCAGTGTGGTGAGCTGAGCTTCGTCTGCTGTGTTTATGTTGATCCTGTTATCCTGCTGAACCTGAGCGTTCATCCCTGTGTTCTGTCCTGTCCCGGCACTTCCATTCATCTGTCCATCTGATGCCCCGGACATCTCTGCCGGATCCAGTCCCTGCCGCTCCATCTCTTCCTGTGTAAGAATATAGAGCTGCTGTCCATCTGTCAGAACTCCTGCACGGTTTACACAATTCTGCACTGCCTCAGGAAGATATCCTCCGGCTGCCTCAATAGCCTGAAACACCCGGCTTCCGACTGCCAGCTGAAAGACTCCCGGATTTGCAACTGCTCCGCACACATCTACATAGATCATCTCTGGCTGCGTTTCCCCAGTTGAATTTATCTCCGTCCCATTACCTGCATCTGAACCATCTGATTCTGCCTGTTTTTTCCAGGACTCTGCAGAACTGCCATCATCATTCTGTCGATCTTCTGTATCAGCTTTCTTCTCATCTGTATCTTTCTTCGACTTCTGTCCTGATGTTTTCTCTTCTAATGACTCCGCATCCACCTCTGCCTTTGCTTCCTGCAATCCATCTATCAGAAACTGTGCCTCTCTGCTCTTACATCCTGTCAGTCCTGTAAGAAACAAAGTTCCACATAATATCAGTGTCACAGTATAACAACATCTGTTTTTTATTTTTATCATAAGGGTCCTCCTCTTATTTCTCAGAGTAAGAGTCCCCCTGTCCATAATGCCACCCTTATTGTAACGAAATCTTAATGATTTTACAATAGTAAACTCTTATTTTTGCCACTTAAATATAACAATTCCGGAAATCGCGATCAGCAATCCAAGGATTTTGCGCCATTCAAAGGGTTCTTTATCTACCCCAAACAATCCAAATAATTCAATTACATAAGCAACTGCCAGCTGCGAAATAACGATCAGCATTGCTGCCCTGGCAGGTCCAAGAGCTCCCATACTCTGGATTACTGTAATGGTAATAAACGCTCCGATCACTCCGCCAAGAAGTGTATATTTATTGTCCACCTGCCAGAGTGCAGCCACACTTTCCCGTCCTGTAAAAAGCCAGGCAAGAACGCAGACTGCAAAAGCCGACAGCTGTACCCATCCGGTTGATACCCAGAGGCTGGTCTGCTTTGTCACCTCCGTATTAAAAACACCCTGAATGCTCATCAGTGCCCCTGAAATCAATGCCACTATAAATCCCCACATAAATCTGCCCTCCTGGATAATATGATCATTCTGCTTACTCCGGTAATCATTTCTGTACCGAAAAGAGGTACTGCCGTTTAGCAGCACCTCTTGTTTTCTTTAGTATCAGTTTATTCAGTTACGAAAAAATCATACAGCAAATTTCTTCATTGTGGAATATGGACTGTAAACTCTGGACTTGTTCTTGGAGGTTCTATTCCAGGATCGCACTGTCACATACCAGGTACCTTTCTTTACGTTTGTAAAGGTTACAGTTACAGTATTTTTGCCTTCTGTACGTTTCACATATTTCTTAACCGGATACTTCTCTCCTGCGGAGGTCTTGTATTTGGTTCCGAGCAGAATCTCATAACCTGTGGCATTTTTACATTTTGTGTAAGTAACAGTCACTGTGTTTCCTTTTACAGTGATATCCCTGATCTTTGGCTGCTGTGGTGTGATAACTGTGATCTTGATCTTTTTAACCTTTGTCCAGGAACCATAGACCTTATTGCCCTGTGCATCCAGAACCCAGCTTCGGGCTGCCACATACCAGGTACCTTTTGCCAGATATCTGAAAGATGCCTGTGGCTTGCCGGTTGAGGAAATTGTTTTGCTGAATTTACCGGTCTGGAGCATATCTGATTTCCTGCTGATCACGAAGTCATAACCCTGAGCACCGGCACATCCTTTGGCAAGTTTGACAGTAAGCTTGTTTCTGTCAATGGAGTGGCTGGAAATCTCTGTGTTGGCAGGTCGCAGGTATGCACCGTTTTCATCTGTGATACTTCCGTCTGTGTGAATGACTCTTCCATTGAGAGATTCTGTACCAAATGCTATGAAATAATCCTGTCCTTTGGAAAGGGTAAAGTCAGCATATGGAATACTGCGCTCAAAAGCGCCGCTTACAGTCACAGTCTGGATACACTGCAAAAACCCTTTCTCAACATCATACCAGAACAGATTTGCCATAAGTCCTGCACAGGAGGCATCTGTTTTTACAGAAAGCACAGCCGGGAAATCAAAAGTTCCGTTTCTTCCAAGATGGAAACCAAAATCATTCTGGTTTGTGGAGATCAGGCTGTATAATGCTGCCGGAATATATTCTGCTGTGTTTGTAACAGAAAGATCGGTATCTGCAGATGTTTCTGCTGTAATGGAAGTACCATTGATCTTCCAGATGAAACCATTCTCCATATTAAGGTTCAGGGAAATATCTTTGCCTTTTATCCCGGATAAAACAGAAGCAGGAAGTGTCCTGGCACCATTCATGATAATGGAGATGGTATCTTTTTCTTTGGAAGCCTTAATCAGATTATTGACAGCATCCCAGCCTTTCTTCTGGAAACTTCCCTCAATGTAAGGTTCCCCGTCACCAAGTTTTCCGAGATTTTTTGTATCCTGATGTTTGCATCGTTTACAGGTGTAAGTTATGATTCCGTCAGTTTCTGTAGTTGGTTCTGTAGTGATAACGCCGTTGTCATAGTCATGGCCGTATGCGGAAATGGTATAACCATAGGAAAGTGTTTTATTACAGTCTGTGCAGTAGGTATCTCCGCTATACCCGCTGGAAGTACAGGATGGAGAGGAATAATAACGTCCGGCGGTGTGTTCGTGCTGGCATTTACTTCTGGTAATTTTAAATTCAACGAATTTATTTAGATAATTGCCGGCATCTGCGCCATTATAAACTGCTGTAGCGGAAATTTCCACTCCTACAGGCAATTCTTTGGAAATATCGGAATCATTCCATTTCCAGTCATCCTCGAAACAGTTCTTAACATCTCCGACTTTCTTACATGACCATGAGACGGGTATTGTAGTAATGGTTGGTTTATTTGAAGGTGCTTGTGCTTTTGAAATGACAAATTCCCATTCTGGTGCAGATATACTATCGACTGAATTGTAGTAGTCACCTTCATTCACATCAATCTTAAAAGTATAAGTACCTGCATCTGTGGGGCTGTCTGCGAGTGGAGTTTTATCTCCTTTTTTAAAATACGTTACTTTAGTAATTTTACCATGACCGGTGACATCATCTTTCCATTTAATATATTTACTAATATCAACATGGGTATCTTTAGTATATGTAAAATTGGGCTGCGTATAATCAAATTGGTCAGCGGTAGGAGTTATTTGGATACGTACAAATTGGTTTTTTGCCTGATCGAAAGAATACTGCCTTTTTTCGGTTCCAACAGTTACATCATAAGCGTCATTATTTTCTTTTTCAGTTAACCAGACGTACAGATTACCGTCTTTTGTAGAATCAGGAAAAATATGATAACTTGGCTTCCAGGATTCACTATCTATCGTTACTGGTAAAAAATATTCATTTTTAATAATACAACAATAAACATTTGTTGAGTTGCCATTATGGGGGGTACAATTAATGCCTGGCATACGATCAGAATATGCCTTTACGGATCCACCACTAATGCCAATGTTGCTGCAGGTGCCACCGGCAGAACCAATTCCGGCACCATGAGTAGAAGTAGCAGTTACAGAACTACTTTTAATGGTAATATCACTGACACTGCCAGCGCCGTAACCGCCGCCACCAATTCCGGCACCATCCGTAGAACTAGCAGTTACAGAACTATTATTAATGGTAATATCACTGCCAGCGTGTCCCTTGCTGCCACCAATTCCAGCACCATGCTTAGAACTAGCAATTACAGAACAACTATCAATAAAAATATTACTGCAAGAGCCGGAGCCGTGATAGCCGCCACCAATTCCGGCGCCATCCCCATCGATACTACGAGCATTTAAGATTCCTGCAGTAGCGTCTGAATTATTGGTTTTTATTATAAGCCGAGCTTCGTTATCTTTCTGTAAACCGGCATACCAGTTATCCTTTGTTATAAGACTATTTGTGCCTGTTAAATGGATAGTGACTGTAGCTTCAACATTAAGATTTATTCGCAGCGCCGGACCAACAGATGTATTGATATTTACATTATCAAGATAAATGTTGATGTTGTCTTGCTCTGAAATATTTGTTCCATCAACCACAATTCTATTTCCTGTTTCCCGGCTACATATGAATTTGTGATCTCCTGCCGAACTTATAGTATAAACTCCATTCACAACTTTATTGCTCGTAGTTAAATCAATTTCTCCAGCTTGTTCATTTTCCGCAGCAGCCATTGCCTCATCGGGGGTATCATTAAACTCAGGAACCTCTTCTGAACTGAATACAGACAATTCCCCATCTGTCTCTCCTGCTGTTTCCTGCTCCTCATTGGTAAAAATCTCCGGAGTTTCTTCTTCTGACACTACATCCGAATTTCCGGAAGTAAATTCCTCCGCAAATATGGTCTGAAGGGGCATATTTGTAGAACACAGTGCAAGTGCCAGCATCCCGGCTAATAACTTTTTCCTCATACTTTTCACCTTTCCTTTCTTTACACATGATTTTCTGCATCTTGACTCTTTTGTCCTTTTTTTCTGAATTTGATACATAATGCGGTAATCACGACTGCCACAGTAAAGGAAAT
>ERZ772872.560-NODE-560-length-37584-cov-4.825308_pt1 | contig 37584 bp, 26 predicted proteins | sample MGYA00512132_ERZ772872 | MGnify/ENA primary metagenome ERZ772872 (study PRJEB29015, sample SAMEA2737724) | human gut metagenome | biome: human gut; feature: human-associated habitat; material: faeces | place: China | collected 2012 ...
CATAGTTGCGATATGTATAAAGGATTTTTAAAGGGCAGAGTGATCTGCCCTTTACTTGGTATAGTTGGACGAAAAATAAAAAAGAGGGAGATACTTGAATGAATATTAAAAGTATTAAGATTTTGTCCGAAGAAGAACAGGTGGGACTGTTCCTCAGCGGCAGTGCCGCAGAAAGAAATGTACTGTATACCTGTACCGACCTGGATCAGCAGGAAAAAACGGATCGTCAGCGATTTTCTGTATATGATAATCATGAGGATGCGGAAAGCCGGGATATTGAAGAAGGATTTGGATTTCCGCTGCAGCGGTATCTGGATGCAGCAGGAGCAACAGATGTAAATGAGATCCGGCTTGGCAGCGTGGATGGATTTGAATCTGTGGTCACAGAGTTAGGATCCAGACGTTATTTTTTCCCGGGATTATTAGAACGGAGTGCAGAAGGAAAGGAGCCGCGGGAGGCTTTTATTTCTTTTTGCAAAAATGGTATACCAGTAAAATACTATCCGCACCCGACCATTATGTTCGGGCAGCAGGGAATTGATGACAAGAACAAAGATTATTTTGCCAAAGGAATCCGGATGCTGGTGGCAGGAAGTGCCGAGCAGGGATTCTGGGTTCGTGGAACCGGACTGCGCTGTAACCGGTATTTTTCGCTGAGCCGCTTTTTTGAGTGGGACAGCAAGCATGCAGGGATCATGCACTGGGCAGAAGTGCAGATGGAGGACGAGAGCATACGCCGTGTACCTGCAGTCAGACTGCATCGGGAGTTTTGGTCAGAGCAGGCAGAGTGTACACCGGAGGCAATAGATCAGTTACTGGCTGTGGATGCGAAGGGACAGGAAATCAGCAAGATTACCGGAGACATCTGGCTGTTTCTGGCAGATGAGGCGTTTAAACAGGTCGGATATTTTGACGGTCAGAATATTTGTACAGAGTTTTCCGGAGTCATTGCAGGTGAGTTAAAGGAACGGAAAGTTGAAAAACAGATTCGTGTTCCGGGCACACGCGCGGACGAGAGTGAATTTTATATTCAGGTCGTAAAACAGGGACAGACTGTGGCTTGCCATGACTATTCTTTGCGGGAACTGTTACATGATTTTGGTGACCTGGAAAGCTGTGAAACTTATGAGTATTACAACCATAACATGAACCACGGACAGGGCGGTCAGCGCCGTGTCACTGCAAAAGGCTGGAGTCTATTGACTTTGCTGGAACTTTTGCCGGAGATTCCACAGCGGGAAGAATTGGAAAATGGTTCTGTGAAGTTTCAGATTTTTACCAATGACAATTACAAGGAAAAGATCGTGCTGGAGGCAAATGAGCTGTCAGCATATCGCTTCCTGTTGGCATATGAGCAGGATCAGCGTTCACAGGATGGTCTGGAAAAGGGTGATACCAGCAGCTGGGCAGATGAAGATCTGCATTTTGCACCGATCAAGGGAACCACACCATTTCGCGTTTACTGTGGAAAAGAAAGTGCCAATCCGTCCGTGTATAAAAATGCGGCGGGTATGGTCGTAACTATATTATTTTAAACAGGAGAATATTTTGATTACAGATCGTTATAACAGAGAAATTGATTATATCAGAATATCAATCACCGACCGCTGTAACCTGCGATGCAAATATTGTATGCCGGAGGATGTGCCGTTTATTCCGCATGAGCGGATCCTGCGTTACGAGGAGATCCTGCGGATCGTGAAAATTCTGGCAAAACTGGGGATCCGAAAAGTAAAGCTGACCGGTGGAGAACCGCTGGTGCGCCGTGGCTGCGACAGTCTGATCCGTGAGATTAAGCAGATTGAGGGCATTGATATGGTGACACTGACGACAAACGGTGTCCTGTTGGAAGAAATGCTGCCACAGCTGCAGGAAGCAGGCGTGGATGCCATCAATGTGAGTCTGGATACGCGAAACAGAGCGCGTTATCTGGAAGTGACCGGGAAAGATATGTATGAGCAGGTAGAGCGCGGTATTGAAGCGGTATATAAAAGCGGGATTCCGTTAAAAATAAACTGTGTACCGGTACAGGGCGTAAATATTGATGAGATTCCGGATTTTTTTACATGGGCTAAGGAAAAACAGATTGCCGTGCGATTTATCGAAATGATGCCCATCGGATACGGAGATCAGTATGAGGCATTTTCCGCGGAACAGATCAAGGAAATGTTTTTTGCACGCTATCCGGAGGCATATCAGGTAAAGGAAACCCTTGGAAACGGTCCGGCAGTCTATTACCGGGCACCGGGATTTGCAGGGGAGATCGGTATTATCGGTGCGGTGCATGAAAAATTCTGCAGCACCTGTAACCGGATCAGACTGACTTCGGAAGGATTTTTTAAATTATGCCTGTATTCCGGAGCAGGGATTGATTTGCGTCAGATGTTACGTGACGGAAGTACGGATGAGGAGATCGCAGATGCAATTGCGGATGCGATTCAACGAAAACCGAAGGAACATCATTTTGGTGAAGTACAGGCGGAGTCATCTGTTGATGCGCCAGCTTCCGGGGAAGCGGATACAAGAAAAATGTCCCAGATCGGAGGATAAACTGGGGTTGCATATTTTGAGCAAACGTATTATACTACGCTTAGTAAAAATAAGGAGGTACAGCAAAATGGCACAGATTACCAAAGACACCATGATCGGTGAATTATTACGTGATCAGGAGCATATCGACAGCATTGCAGAAGTATTATTCGGCATTGGTATGCACTGCCTCGGATGCCCGTCTTCTCAGATGGAGACCATCGAGCAGGCTGCTATGGTGCATGGCATTGAGCCGCAGGAATTAGTAGACCGCCTCAATGATGTTGTAGCATAAGGCACAGGCTTGGCACTGTAAACGATATAATTTCAAATAAAAACTGCTATGCAGAGAGGTTCTTTGCATAGCAGTTTTTTCATTTGATAGGACATTACGATAAATTTCCTATCAAGTAAAAGCACTTCGTGTGGACGATAGCGCACTTTCTTGTTGCTTTTCTTTTGACTTTTTGATTTCAGATTCGGAAATCAGGCAATTTCGCCTAATTGCTGTAATGCATTTCCAATGATGATCTTCTGGAAATGTTCTTCGTAATAAGCCTGAGTACCGGTCACATATTTCTTCGACTGCAGGTAGGAGTTGATCAGATGGATCACCTGATTGAATTCAGCGATGGTATGCTGACTCTGGTGAAGGATCAGATAATAATCTCCCTCCTGAGGATCTTTATACAGTGTATTTTTTCCCTGATAAAATCCCTGCAAGGTGTTAGCTGCAAGAATAGCTGCATCCAGTTCACGGAACGTAAACAGTCGGACAAGATCAGAAGGAATGGAAGAAGTCTCTTTCTTCCCTGTGGAAGATTCCTCTTTTTTGTGTGCCTGCTTTAACTGCTGGAGCAGATCAAGTAACTGCATGGACGTGTCATCCGGTTCCTGATCGGAATTGTCGCCAAAGGTATCAGAACCAAAGGAGAGGATGTCGTCATCTTCATTTTCATTGTCGGTGTCCGCCTGAGTGAAGTTGGAAAATCTGGTATCCAGCTCATCCGGTGATTCCACTTTGGAAATAATAAGAACAATCTTCTCCGAGGAGAGTGGAATTGCTTCTATCATGATTGGTATATCTTCCGCTTCAAATCCAAAATCCATAGCTGCCTGCTGCATCATATCGCGGAACAGAGCTTTTGCTTTCTCTGAACCATAGGCGAGCTCACTGAGTTTGATATTGCGCGTAGCCAGGTCTTCACTGGTTAAGGTACAGCGAATCTGATGGTCATTTAATTTTTCAATTTTCATGTCATCACTTCCTTACTTGTTAGAAAAGTATATATAATCTTGTGTTTTTCGTCAAGCATTCATTCATAAAGAATGTATGAAATTAATGACAATTTCCTGTTTTTTATTCTTTTTAAAGAAAAATTAAAAATTAAGTTGATTTTTCAAATTGATTGTGGTATATTATGGCTCAAGAAGTTTTCCGTACATACGGATAGATCAAATTCATATCAGTTTGTTAATAATTCTTTTGTAATGTTGTTTCAGCAGAAGGATTTTTACAGACTGGGGACTGCAGCAGATTTCATGCATCGTACAATTCTGTACATTTTACAGATGCTTTTGCTGCAAGGGGAGAGATCCCACAGATCTAGGTAGGTCAACTGACCATCTTTATATTTTCCGTTTTATGTATCCAGGAGAGAAATCTGGTATTTATTCAGACGCGTCACAGATTTTGCCCGAATACTTGGCTTTTTTGGGGTGAAAAGTAAAGTAAGGTGCAGACCTGATGTATTATTTTTATCAGGACGAGCTGTCGGTATGGGGGAAAGTTCTTAAGAATACTTTTTTGTTAGTATATGTGCATTTGCCGAAACTGACAAAGAACTGGGGGTGGATAAGAGAAATCCGGCAGAAATCTGTGACAGTCAGAAAAGATAAAACTGTAAGAATATAGATACGGAGGTAAAAAGAAAGATAAAGACGAAGACAACGTTGTCATACCTTTTTGCCGGAGCATAACAGTGACGAAACATAGAATCATATCCAAAGTTTTATAAGATTACGGAAGTGTGTGGGAGCAGATATCATGCATTGCAGGACACACATTTCGCAGCAGGAATAGGAAAGATATTCTTGAAATAAAGTTATTGGCGGATTGTATATCACGAACTTACTTCCGCTATGGTCAGAGATGAGGTATTTTTATGAAGCAGACATTTGCTGGTTCCGGACAACCACTCCTGATCGAACTTCAAAATTATGAAAAACAGGGGATTTCTATCTGGCTGGAAGGTTTTCCGAGTAATTCGGATGAAGTGTCAGAAACCATGTTTGTCCGGGAAAATGTAGATTATATGCGCGATTATGTGTTCGATGAGGGCGCATTATCGGAGCTTAGATTTGATGTAGTAAAAACAGAAGAATAACAAAAACGGCAGAAGGTTTCCTCAAATACCAACGGTACGGCAGGGGCAAAAACAGAGCCGGCAGGTTCACACGAATACTTATCCATGCCCTTATGCTGTACCGATTGCCGTTTGAAAAATGTTTTATAAAACCTTCATTAAGGTTTGATCGGAATGGTTGCATCGCATTTTTTTTTCATGTATACTGAACATAACAGTAGCATTCAGACATGTCTGAAAATCTGTGGAAAATGTTACATACTATCTATCGTATATAAGAGAGATCCGCAGGGGATGATATACAGGTGAGAAAAGGAGGGAGCGATGGCTTCACGAAGACAGCAAACAAAAAGGGGAAAGCAAAAATTAATTCTGGCAGTCGGGGTGACGGCGCTGATCATATTGATCGTTTTGATCGTCGGACTTACGACTTTTTTGAAAAAATATTCTCCGTCAAAGGAGGTAACTGATTACAAGGAATATTACAGTTTATCGGAAGATGATGAGCTGTTTGTGGTCTATGATAATGAGCAGGTACAAAATCATGCAATCCTGCAGGATGATGAGGTGTATGTTAATTATCAGACCGTGCATAAATATTTGAATAAGCGATTTTACTGGGATGCGACAGAGCAGGTTTTGCGTTATGTGACACCGGATGGACTGATCAATGTGACACCGGACAGCACACAGTATCTGCTTGGAAAATCATCTGAGACAGCGGATCATGTGATCGCCCTGGTGCGGGATGGAGAAATGTATCTGTCCATGTCTTTTGTGCAGAAATACACGGATATTCACTATGAAGTATATACAGATCCGGGACGCATCGTGATTTCTGATCAGTGGGATGATGTGACTTATCAGACGGTGAAAAAGAATACACAGATCCGGCAGAAAGGCGGCGTCAAGAGCCCGATCCTTTCCGAAATCAAAAAAGGTGATCTGGTAACTGTTCTGGATACCGTCGGATCCTGGAGTAAAGTGTGCAGTCAGGATGGATTTATCGGATATATGAAAACGAAAGCTGTTGGCAGTGAGCAGGATGTTCTGTACGATCATAATTATACAGAGCCGAAATTTTCTCATATTACCAGAGATAAGACGATCAATATGGCATGGCATCAGATCACAAACGCAGATGCCAATACAACCATTGCATCTGTGCTCCAGAATACCAAAGGGATCAATGTTATCTCCCCTACCTGGTTCTATCTGAATGACAATAACGGAAATATTGCTTCTCTTGCAAGCTCCGACTATGTAAATTACTGCCACCAGAATGGTATTGAAGTGTGGGCGCTTGTAAGCAATCTGGAAAACAAAGATGTCGATACCACATCCGTTTTAACTTATACTTCCAAACGCGAAAATCTGATTAATAACCTGATCTCCGCAGCCATTCAGTATAACTTTGACGGTATCAACGTCGATTTCGAGGCATTAAGTTCCGAAGTCGGCGACTCTTACATTCAGTTTATCCGTGAACTCTCATTGAAATGTGCAAACAACGGAATCGTCCTTTCCGTGGATGATTATGTTCCTACCAGCTATACTGCGTTCTATAACCGTGCAGAGCAGGCGGTTTTTGCAGATTATGTTGTTGTCATGGCATACGATGAGCACTATTCCGGTTCTGAAGAAGCAGGATCTGTAGCTTCCATCAATTTTGTAAAAGAAGGGGTTGCCAATACCTTAAAAGAAGTTCCTGCAGATCAGTTGATCTTAGGTATGCCGTTTTATGCCCGTGTATGGTCTGAGACACCTGCTGACGACACTACAGATGCAGACGACACTACAGATGCTGACAGTTATCAGCTCTTTACATTAGACTCCTATGCAACCGGTATGTCAGAGATCCAAAAACTGATCAGTGCCAATGCAGCCGAGCCGGTATGGTCAGATGCAGATGGTCAATATTATGTTCAATATGAAAACAATGGGGTCACTTACAAAATATGGGTGGAGGATGCTGCTTCCCTGGAAGGGAAGTTAAAAGTTCTTCAGGAAAACCAGCTTGCCGGTGGTTCTTTCTGGAAACTTGGTTTAGAGCTGCCTTCTATATGGGACACTGTTATAAAATATATTAACTAAATACATGCATGAACTATATGATCTAAATGCATAAACTAAATACATGCATGAGATCATGACATAAACCCTGGAGATCGTGAATATTTTATAAAAACGATACTCCGGGATTTTTTATGAAAAAAAAGATAGAACTTATAATGGCTGTCTGTCTGGTGATTGCTGCTTTTTTTCTTGGAAGCCAAAGTGCCATATTGGTACAAAACAGTCACACGGACACAGGAGAACTACCCGATACGCCAGGCACAGATTCCGTTTCTAATACAGAACTTGCCGGAAACGGGCAAAATGAATCATCTTCCGATGGTTTATCGATCGTGATCGATGCCGGACACGGAGGTATCGATCCCGGCAAAGTCGGCATTAATGATGCATTGGAAAAAGATATCAACCTTGCACTGGCACTGAAACTGCGCGATAAATTCAGTCAGGATTCCATCCGGATCATTTTAACACGTGACTCTGACACCGGTCTTTATTCTGAGGGAAGTACAAACAAAAAAGCGGAAGATATGCAAACCCGCTGTAAGATCATTTCAGATGCCTCACCCATTTTTACCGTCAGCCTACATCAGAACAGCTACCCCTCTCCGGAAGTCTGCGGTGCACAGGTATTTTATTTTGGTCAGTCACAGGACGGAAAAAAACTTGCCGATATGATTCAGGACAGTCTGATTTCAAATGTTGATCCCGATAATCACCGCGTTGCAAAGGCAAATGAAAGTTATTATCTGCTCAAAAAAACACCCACACCTACTGTTATCGTAGAGTGTGGGTTCCTAAGCAATCCGACAGAAGCGGATCTTCTTTTGACAGATGATTATCAAAATCAGCTTGTCGATGCCATATATAACGGTATACAGAATTATCTGTCGGAATCAACATAGTTCAAAATAATAGCATCGATCCTGCATCTATCTCTAAACTTCTTTTGTGAGTGTTCCTTTTACCGCTTTGATAAAATGTTCCGCAATTCCATACAAACGTGAAGTCTGCACACGATAAGTATCACGGTTCTCAGCTTTCTGAGAATCAGAAAGCTGCGTTTCCTCCTTTGCATCGACTCCAAATGCCCCCATGGAAAAATGATTCAGATCAAGATCCGGAATATGCGCACAATGTAACTCTGTGACATCATCATTTTCTCCCCCAAGCAAATCCGAAAGATCCAGTGTCTGTCCCTTAAAAAGTTCTGCCGTCTCCTCTGAATCTGTGGCGATCAGTCCATGTATGCCATCTTCTTTTGCCTGGAATGTCGCCGCAATTTTTCCGCGCAGTTCACTTTCCATCATGATATCGACAATACCTTTTTTGTCCACGCCGCGCACGATCTTAACAGAAACATTCATGAGTTCATCATTGACCATCACCGGAACAGCATACTGTTCTTCTTTTGCAAGGATACTGTTTACAGAAAGCTGTGCAGAAAGCATTTTCATATCCCGTACATCAAGGCTTGTCACATGATCGCTGTTTATCATTGTTTTCATCACATTTTCCGCAAGCTCTCCTAGCTTTTCCTGCGCAGCCGCCATATCTGCCGGTTCCGAAACAGCCTCTCCAAATTCTTCCAACAACTCCTGTTTAATTGCCTCTAAGTCCTCTGCATCTACCTGATCATCCCCATTGTGGTCTGCCGTACTGCTTCCAAAAATCTTCCGGAACATCTGGTTTCGCTGGTTCAGCATAGATTCCATTGCCAGTACATTCGACACGGTATTTGGGATATCATATTTATCCAGAATACGATAAATGCTCTCATCTGCATTTGCTGCCTGTTCTAACTGTGCAAGCTGCTCTTTTGCGTAATCCGCATTGATACTGCTCTCATCCGCCTGTTCACCTGCCTGTGTCAGTACTGCCTTCAATTCCTCCGGTGTCATATTCTCCCATTCCATATCCTGCTCAAATAGAACTTTTGCACGCTCCGGCGTCAGTAATTCGGATGCATCTTTTAAACAATTATTCTGATATGCTGCCTCAATCTGATCCGTAATAGAGCTGCCTTTCGATGTACCGGATACACCCTCGAAATTGTAATCTACGGAATAATCCATCTTACTGCTGCGTTTTTCGGAACGCACAGCTGTCAGGAGATTTTTCATGGTAAGCGGTGCTCCCTGCTGTATCAATGCACCGATCGCTGCACCGTCCGTATTTTCCACCTGTCTGATCAGACGATAGATTCCTATATAAGAACTGCGTTCTTCCTCGCTGATCTCATGATTCTGTTCCATTTTCCAGAGATATTCACTAAATTTACGGTTATCTTCCCCGCCAAGCTCCTCGCTTTTGATACTCTCTGCCTCCTGATTCAGCGATGTAAAATCTATTTCCAGTGGATTTATTCCACGTTTTATCATCTGTGTAACAACTGCCGGTGTCATGTTTTTAAAGACACGCTGCACTTCTTCATCTGCCGCTTTCATCGTAAGCACAGAATCCTGCGTAATATCGATACTATTATATCCAAGGATACGCACTGCGCGGCGGTTCTCATCCGTCAGTTCCATGCCAAGATCATTTAAAATATCATCCACATTGCGAAATGCCTTCTGGATGGAATCCCCCAGATCAGCTCTCGGTGCTGTCATCAGTGTCTCATACTGCCGGCTTGCTTTTTCAAAGGAAGTCTTCAGTTCCGTTCCTGCCTCATGGACACCATTGATCGTCGACACGTCAGCATCTTTCATTCCGAGCACATATGCCGGGACATAACGCATGTCGGTAACTTTTTTATCAACCTCTCCAAAGAGTTCTACCTGCTCCTTAGTCGCATCCACACCCTCAGACATTAACAGATTTCTGTAATATTCATTTTCCTGATCCTTTAACTGCTCCACCAGTTTTACCAGCGGCTCTGTGTCAATGGAAATACCCTGTTTTAACAAACGGTAATTTGCTTCGGCAGTCATGGCAAGACGGATCTCCTCTAACTGCCTGCGTGCAGTCAGAAGCTGCTGCCCTTTTTGTGTATAATTTCCGTCCGCATCCTGTACTGTGCTTTCTGATACCCTGTTTGCCGCAGCTTCCCTTAAGCTGTCTAATGTGAGAGGAAGTCCTTTTTCCACAATATAAACAAGGTCTTCATCCGTTGCATTTTCTACAGTATCCACAGCATTTTGTGCCTGCTCCATCCATGTGTAACCGGAAAGTATCACCGCATCCTGTGCGCTTTTTCCTTCACTGACCGCCTCCGCTGCAAGTGCAGCAACATTTTCTGCACTTGTAGTAAGCTCCGTCTGACGCAGTGCCTGCGCATAGGTAAGATTTTCTTTCGTCAACGGTATATCGTTTTCTAACATCCACTTACTGGTTGCGATTGTATCATCATTTACTTCCAGCCCTGCTGATGCGATCACATTCTTCACCTGTGGAAGGAAAGAAGAAATATCCTGCTGTTCTGCCGGCATATAGCCTGCGCTGGCAGAATGTCTGGCAAAATAAATATTCTGCACAGTAGGTTCTAACTGGTTATCAATCAGATATTTTACGGCTCCATCATCCAAGGGCGATAAAGAGTCTGCCATATCTACTGTCTCTGCGATCTGTTTAAAATTATCATCTGTAAGCGGCAGATCTGCCTCCCGCAGACTGTCTGCAATCTGCGCTGCAAGTTCCGGGCTTCCCGTGATCTGCGCAAGCTGTTCAAAATCAAGATCATCTCCGAATGCAGAAATATCCACCCCTGCTTTTGCAAGCTGTGCTTTGATCTTATCCGTCACGGTCACGATCTTATTGCTTGTGGTATCATCCAGTGAAAAACCTTCCTCCTGCATTTTTTTATAGTCTTCCGGTGAAGTAGTCTCCGCAAGCACTGCCATCTGAGCTTTTCTCTCCCCTGCATCCATAGAGCCTGACTGCTCGATCTCATCTATGATCGTCTTTTTCTCTTCTTTTGCCGGATTCAGATAAGTAACCTCTTTTGCCTGAAAAGACGTGGTTCCTGTCGCTTTTTTACTGCTCTCCGTCTTTACCGCATCCGCAAACAACTGTATCCCGTTTTTTTCTTCCACCGCTCCTGTCTGCGGCATCAGATCCATTACTCCCTTATTCTGTTGCTGTTGGTTATCTATTCTCATGATCCGACTCTCCTTGTTATCTCTGTCATTTTGCACCGGCTGATGTAAATTCCTTCATTCATCTGTATCCGTTTTTTCAAAACATTTGTCCCATAGTCTCTGATATCAGGACAAAAGAATGGCGCATACTTTCATTTCCCTGAAATATCTGCGCCATCCATAGCTGATGTATATATCGGATACATCAGCGTATTTATTAAGTTTTTCGATATAATTCCAGCTTCTGTCCTGCTTTTTTACAGAATCTCAATAACGGAATACCGCTACACCAAAACCCGGAAGCGGATATGCGAACGAATAAGGTCTTCCGTCACATTCCTGCCGAACAGCTTTATAACTTACCGGACATTCTTTACCATTTCCACCAAATTCCGCATCTTCACTGTTTAAGATCAGTTTATAAGTCTTTCGTTTTGGTACGCCGACACGGTAGTCCTTGCGTTCCACCGGTGTAAAATTACATACAAAGAGCAGATTATTCTTTCCATCTTTACTCTTTCTGATAAAACTGAAAATACTGCGGTCAGCGTCGTTGGCATTGATCCATTCAAATCCGCCCCAACTGCTGTCAAGCTCGTAAAGTGCCGGGTTTTTCTGATAAATATGTAATAATTTCTTTACCCAGTTCTGCATATGTTGATGATCCGGATTTTCCAGCAGATACCAGTCTAATTCTCTTGCCTCACTCCATTCCTGAAGCTGCGCAAATTCCTGTCCCATAAAAAGAAGTTTTTTGCCTGGATGTCCCATCATAAATGCATAACCGACCATCAGATTTTTAAATTTATCTTCCATCTCGCCAGGCATCTTATTGATCATGGAACATTTCAGATGTACCACCTCGTCATGGGAAAGCACAAGGATATACTTCTCGCTCTCATTATAGCTCATGGCAAAGGTCAGCTTGTGATGATTGTCCTTACGGAAATATGGATCAAGTTTCATATAATCCAGAAAATCATGCATCCATCCCATATTCCATTTATAGCTGAAATTAAGTCCATCGTCTTCCACACGGCCAGTCACCTTCGGCCATGCTGTAGATTCCTCTGCGATCATGACTGCCCCCGGATTTCTTCCAAGGATCAGCGTATTGACATGCTTAAAAAACTCCACTGCCTCAAGATTCTTATTATCGCCATACTTATTCGGAACCCACTGTCCCGGCTGCTTTCCATAATCCAGATATAACATGGATGCCACCGCATCCACACGCAGTCCGTCAATATGATAATGCTCGATCCACATTAATGCACTGCCGATCAGGAAATTCTTGACCTCATTCTTGCCATAATCAAATATCTTTGTACCCCAGTCCGGATGTTCTCCTTTTCTCGGATCTGCGTATTCATATAGACATGTCCCATCAAACTCAGTCAGTCCATGTGCATCTTTCGGAAAATGTGCCGGCACCCAGTCTAAGATCACGCTGATCTTATGTTTGTGACATTCATTGATAAAATACGCAAAATCCTGCGGTGTTCCATAACGGGAAGTCGGCGCATAATAACCCGTCACCTGATATCCCCAGGAACCATCAAATGGATATTCCGAAATACCCATCAGCTCAATATGTGTGTATCCCATTTCTTTTACATATGGGATCAGATACTTCACAAGATCCCTGTAACTGTAAAATCCGTCATCCTCTCTGCCCGGATGGCGTTTCCAGGAACCCGGATGCACCTCATAGATTGCCATAGGTTTTGCATAGACATCTTTGGTCTTAGCACGCTCTTCCATCCATTTTTCATCAGTCCATTTAAAATGATCTATATCTGCGACTGCAGATGCTGTTCCCGGACGAAGTTCCGCATAATTTGCATATGGATCTGCTTTATAAAGCCGCTTTCCATCTTTCGTCTCGATCAGATACTTATACAGAGCCCCTTCCTCTATACCAGGAATAAACAATTCAAATATTCCCATCGTATCCGGCTCAAGCCTTGTCATTTCATCTGCCGTTTCATCCCATCCGTTAAAAGAACCGATTACCCAGATTCTCGCGGCATTCGGAGCCCATACATCAAAACATACACCACGGATTCCATACTGATCCGTAAAATGTGCCCCCAGTTTGCGGTAAATCTCATAATGCGTCGCCTGTCCAAATAAATAGCGATCCAACTCTGAAAAATTAGCCATACCCTTACACCCCTTTATTTTTATGTCATGATTATAGCCTGTATATTTTAGATTCCAAAATCTTTTTCGCGAAGAATCACATAATCTTCATCATCATATCTTCTGGATGTGATGATACTAAATGCTTTTCGTAAACCGCCCTTTTCAGATTTACTGATCGCATCATCCACGATTTCCTTTACCTCTGTGAGTGTTGTTGCCCTGTCATATTTCTGAATATTGCTGATACTGTTGTAAAGTGCCAGAATACCCATCTCGTCTATTGTATATCCAAGTTCATTTGCATATGCTTTTGCAAATGAGACAAGCTCATCACTGGTAAATATCGGAATATTGATTTTCTCAGAGAAACGGGAAGCAAATCCCTCGTCCCTGCCAAGTGCTTTCTCAATTCCACGATGTGTATCTTCCATAATGACAAATAATCCGCTTGTATCACTTTTAAGAAGAAGTGACAGCCGGACTGCTGTTTCTTTGGAAATATCGCCTGCTTTCTCAATGATCAGACACCCACCGGAAATCTTCTTTAGTAACGATGCAACATCCTTTTTATTTAATGCAGATGCTTCGATCTTTCCAACCTTGCCCTTCGGCCTTCCGGTTTCCTTCTGTAAGGCTTTTACCATAGCCGTTGCAAGAACTGTTTTTCCACTTCCGCTTCCACCCTGGATCACTATGTTTCCGGTGGAGGCATCCTTCCCTGTTTTCAGATGTCTTGCCGCACCTGTAAGTGCCTGACATATCTGCTCTTCCATTCCTTTTATCGAAACAAAATAAGTAAATATCCCTCGCAGTTCTTCACTCAAAGATGTAACCGCCTCAAAATCTTCCTCATCTTCAGGCTCACTGATCTGTGGAAGAACACTTTCCGCGTCAACAGTATGTTCTACTGTCTCTGCTAATGTCTGATCCGTTACCACTTTTCCAAGGTCGATCGTATCGGCAGTAATTACATCATAATCATCTGCCGACTGCTCTTGTGCCCTTACCTCCGGCATTTCATCTTCCTGATCTGCTTGAGAAAAATCTTCCTTTTCCTCTTCTGTCCAGGATTCCTGTAGCTGATCCTCCTCAGGAATTTCCATATTCTCCGGGGTCTGCATCATCTCTGATACTTCTTCTGCGATCTCATCCTCATTCACTTCCAGTTCTGATGGTTCTTCCTGCCCGGACGTTTCTTCCTCTGATGCAGCTGCCTGCAGTGCGGTTTCCGCCACCGATCCGGCTATCTGCGGTGCAGTTTCCGTCGCCACCGATCCGGCTATCTGCGATGCGGTTTCAGTCGCTGCCGATCCGGCTGCCTTTGCAAGCTGTTTATCAATGTTTGCCGTCTCAGTCGAGATCCGTTCGATCTCTTCCTGCAAGATCTGATTCATATTTGCAACCATAGCTGCTGCCCTGTCATTTTCCAGCGGCTTGCCTTCTATATACTGATCCTGCAGTATATCTTTCGGAGCAATGCCTGCATCAAGTTTTGGAATAATATCAGCAAGGCGTCCCATAATTTCTTCAGCTTCCTGCAGGGCGCGTGCCTTTGCCGATTCAAGTCTGCGCTGCTTTGCATCTTCTAATGCAACTTCGGCAGCATATTTTGTTTTTTCCCACTCGGCAAGAACTTCTTCAATACTCATCTGACCGGTAATCTGATGCTCTAATGCCGTTTTTTCCGGCATATACATTCCAAGCTGTCCGTCATGTTCTTCCGCAAGCAGCTCTTTAAAATTTATCTTTAATGAATCATCGATCTCGTGATCCGACTCTATATGTGCCAGATTATTTTCATCTTCCCCGGACTGATCATATTCTTCTTTCGGAAGCTGCAGATAAGGGATCTCCTCCACGAGTTTTTTGATATTATCCATACTGTCCGTGACGGTTTCTTTTTCCGTTGCCTGCATGATCTGCTGCATGCTTTTTTGTAATTCTTCCTGCAGATTCTGTGTATTAAACCGCTCCGGTGAAAGTTTCACATCCGGTATCTGCACGGTTTCATTAACGATCTCCCCCGAATCAAGTTCCTCCTCCGGTCTGACCTCAACAACGCCTTCACGTTTCTGACAGAATCTCCGGTACTTTTCTTCCTGCTGTTTATTTAATGGCTGATAGATCATCTTCAGTTCTAAGGCACGCTCCACATATGGACCTTCTCCAAACCACAGAACCAGCTCATCACATGCCTCCACACACTTATCTGCCATACCCGCTTTATGGTACAGACATGCAAGTTCAAATGCCCATTCTTCGGTATATTCCTGTTCTTTTAACTCCTCTAAAATTCCGATCAGAGTCTCTATATTTGCACCCTGCGCTTTGCAGATCTCATATTTCAGCACATATTTTAAATTATCATGCGGCGCGATCTCCACAAACTCCTGATAATAATCCTTCGCCTCATCAAAATTTTTCATTTTGATTGCAACCTTTGCCAGACGGAAAATGATCATCCTTCCAATCGGTGATCTGTCATATGCCATGAGCAAAACTTCACGACTGTCCTCCAGACGACCGGTATTCTCATAAATTTCTCCAACTTTTACAAGTGCATTTACATTTTTTATTTTATTCCAGTTGATCGTATCAGCTATCTCTGCTGCCTTTTCATAATTATGTTCGGCAGTCAGTGATTTCATCTGATCCAGCTTTAATTTATATTCATATTTATCCAAAATTATGCCACCTTTGAACGCGCTATTCTTTTGCTGCTTCTTTTGTTCTTAGTTTATCATACGCACATATAGATGTCAAAAATTAATCTAAGAAAAAATGCTATGATACACGCAAAAAAAGGGGGTTTGCAGTCTGCTCCCCCTCTTTTCTGTCATTGATCTTTTTCTTCTTTTTTACTCTCTTCTATATGCTTTTCGCGATGCTTTTTCAGCTCTTTTTTGGTCGGATTCTTATCATAAACCGGCTGGTTGCTCTCCCTGTCAACTTCTGTCAGATATACATATGCCGATGTATCTGCTGTAAGTCCGCGTTTTTTCAATAAATAAGACACTGTTTTCTGTGCAATATAATAAATTACTGCCATAAGCGGCACTCCGAGCAACATTCCCGGGAATCCCCATAATCCGCCAAATACCAGAATTGCAAACACAACCCAGAATGCCGATAATCCGGTAGAACTTCCAAGGATCTTCGGTCCAATGATATTTCCGTCGATCTGCTGTAAAACAACGATAAAGATCAGGAAATATAATCCCTGTATCGGATTCTGCAGCACAATAATGATAAAGGACGGCACCGCACCGATAAACGGACCGAAAAACGGTATAACATTGGTGACACCGATGATCACGGCGACTAACACCGTATCCGGCATCTTCATGATTGCAAGCACGATATAGGCGAGCACACCAATGATCGCCGAATCTAATATTTTACCACTGATAAAGCCGCTGAAAATCTCATTACTCTTACGGACAGTATCAACAATGACATTAGCACGCACCGGTTTAAACAGTGCATATACGATCTTTTTTGCCTGTCCGGCAAAATGTTCCTGGTCCGCCATCACATAAACTGAAATGATCAGACCGATGATCACATTTAAAACAAACTTGACTCCATAGATGACACCGCTTGTGATCGATGTAAGATAGGTCTGTACCTTTGAAAAAATATCATCTTCAAAAAAGGTCTCAACCGTATCCGTTATTTTGTCCACGCCCTGCTGTATCATGGACGCAAATTCCGTATCACCGTTTGTCACCTCGTCTACCCATTTCGTCAGATCCTTTGCTTCCTGTGGAAACGATGTGATCATGCTCTGGATACTCTCAGAAATAGATGGAACAATCGCCGCCACCAAAAGCACACAGATTCCCACTAAAAATACCAGCGATCCGGTAATTGCAATTCCCCGTGACGTCTTTTTCGCTTTACGTTTGCTTTTCATCCGCGGCTCTAAAAACTTAAACAGGTGTCCCTCTAAAAATTTCATGATTGGATTTAACAGATATGCGATCACTACACCGATAATGATCGGCTGTAAGATCAAAGACAGCTTCTTCCAGAAGTCTGTGAATCCATTGTAACGGTAGATCATAAAGAAAAACAGTATGCAACAGCAGAAAGTCACAAATACGACCAGTGCGATGATGACATACTGTGGTTTTAATTCCCATTCTGTTTCCTGAGATGTTTTTTTTATCTTCTCCTGTTCGTCCAAATTGCCATCCTCCGTCTTATCTAATATTTTCATTATAACCTTCGCAGACAGGTAACGCAATCAGATTTTGCTGAAATTTTTATTAATTACCGGATTTTGCAAAAAGGGACACCGGTGCTCATGCGCCGATGCCCCAAAATATCAGTCTGCGGTTTTACCCTCTGTAATAATTGATCAGACAACCCTTTAAGATGATTTCTCTCTCATCATCGGTCATCGCACCAAGTCCAAGTTTAAATTCTTCTGCTTTTCCATCTTTGATCACATATGCCGTAATCTCAGACTGCTTGTCCTCAACCGCCTTACGGATATTTGGAATATATAAATAATCAAGATTCTTAAACGGCAGCCCGCCTTCCGGAATAATGAATGGAAGCATACCCCAGTTGATCAGGTTCGAGCGGTAACGTTTCGTTGCATACTCATTTGCAATGTTTGCCCAGCCGCCAAGTACTTTCTGGCAGGAAGCAGCCTGCTCACGTGCAGAACCATCGCCCGGTTTTACTGCAAAGATCGTACTTCCAAAACCGATCTCACCATTGGAATGGTTATCCTCAAATTTTGTTTCCGGGAACACTTTATCGATGACATCCATAACCGGTTTTAACTCTTCTACTGCCTCTAACGGACAGTTTCCGGCTTCTAACGCTTTCTGCGCTTTCTGGATCTCTTTTGCACGGCCAACATACTGTGGATCTTTTCTGGAAAGTGCAAACTCTGCAAGTCCAAGCGGGTTAGAACGGAAGGAAGATGTCTCTCCGGATGGGATCAGCTCATCGGTAGTCGTTACCGGATCGTGGATCTCGGATACAACCTTTAATACTATATTTTCCGGTAATGCACTCATTGCCGGCCAGTCTTTGATGTTTGGTCCAAACTGGATCTCAACGGAAGGATCGGCTACACCCTTGCTGTCAAAGACACGGTTTGCATAAATATTTTTATCAAAGAAATACTTCGGTTTGGTGAAGTTCACATCAACGTCTGTTGCAGCTGTCAAAAATCCTTTATTTGCGGCTGTTGCTGCAATAGAACGTGCATCCATCAGTGCGACGGAAGCAACCTGTCCTTTCTGTACCTTGGAACCTTCACGGTTCGGGAAGTTTCTGGTAGAGTGGCGGATGGAAAATGCATTGTTTGCCGGTGTATCACCAGCACCAAAACACGGTCCGCAGAATGCAGTCTTAACGATCGCACCTGTCTCCATCAGGGATGCAACTGCACCATTCTTTACTAATTCCATGTAGATCGGTGTACTTGCCGGGTATACACTTAAAGTAAACTCATCCGGTCCGATGCTTGCGCCTTTTAAGATGTCTGCGGCATCACAGATATTTTCAAATCCACCGCCTGCGCAGCCTGCTATGATACCCTGGTCTACATACAGTTTTCCATCTCTTACTTTGCTCTTTAAGTCAAGTTTGACCGCACCATCAAAACTTACCTCTGCACGTTTCTCACAGTCATCTAAGATATCCATCAGGTTGGCATTTAACTCTTCGATCGTGTAAGTGTTGCTTGGATGGAACGGCATTGCGATCATTGGTTTGATCTTTGAAAGATCGATCTCGATCATTCCGTCATAATATGCCACGCTGCCCGGATTTAACTCTTTGTAATCCTGTGGTCTGCCGTGGATCGCATAAAATTCTTTTACTTTGTCATCTGTCTGCCAGATGGAGGAAAGACAGGTTGTCTCTGTGGTCATAACATCCACACCGATTCTGAAATCGACGCTTAAGTTTGCAACACCAGGTCCGACGAACTCCATGACTTTATTCTTTACATACCCCTTGTCAAACACTTCTCCGATAATGGCAAGTGCAATATCCTGCGGTCCGACACCTTTTGCCGGTGTTCCTGTCAGATAAACACCGATCACACCCGGCATGTCGATATCATAAGTCTTATTTAAAAGCTGTTTTACAAGCTCCGGTCCACCTTCCCCGACTGCCATGGTACCGAGTGCACCATAACGTGTGTGGGAGTCAGAACCAAGGATCATAGCCCCCCCCGCAGCGAGCATCTCTCGTGCAAACTGATGGATAACTGCCTGATGAGGTGGTACATAAACTCCGCCGTATTTCTTTGCACAGGTTAAACCAAACATGTGGTCATCTTCGTTGATCGTTCCTCCGACTGCACAGAGACTGTTATGACAGTTAGTCAGTACATATGGGATTGGGAACTTCTCTAATCCTGATGCCCTTGCTGTCTGGATAATTCCGACAAATGTGATATCATGGGATGTCAGTTTGTCAAACTTGATCTGAAGTTTGTCCATATTGCCGGATGTATTATGATTTTTTAAGATGCCATAAGCAATCGTATTTTCTGCTGCCTGTTCTTTTGTCACTGCTGCACCGGTCTTTTTTCTGACCTCTTCAATGGCATTTGCACCATCCTGCACCAGTTCATTTCCATTTACGAGATATACACCTCTATCGTATAATTTCATGGTTTCCTCCATTCTTTTGCCCATTTTTCTATTATCTTGAATTATATAGACAGCATGAATAAAAATCAAGTACTTTTACACGTTAAACCGAAAGCATTTGAAAGTACAGATTGCTGTCTGGCGGCAGCTATCTTATTCATCTATATCATTTTCCTGTTGTGTTTCTCTGTAAAGCGGGAACGTGATCGATGCCTTGAACAGATCCCCGTCCACGCCGATAAAAAAAATTCCTCCCATAAGCTGTGTCAGGCTTTTTGCAATGGAAAGTCCAAGTCCGCTTCCTTCCGTTGTCCTTGAAGCATCCCCACGGATAAAACGCTCTGTCAGATCTCCCGCATTGCTGTTTTCCAGTGCAAGTGAACGCTCCGATACATTTTTAATGGAAAATGTCACTTTTTCCTCAAGCACATGCACATCCACATAAACTCTGGTTTTTTCCAATGCATATTTTGCAACATTATTATAAAGGTTTTCGATCACACGGTACAGCTGTCTGCCGTCCGCACGGATCATTACTTCCGTTTTCGGAAGTTTTGTAACGATCGTCAGCTCTTTTGCCTCAAATTTTTCGTTAAATTCACCTGCGGTCTGATAAATGAGTTCCACCAGATCTATCTTTTGCATATCCAGTTTGACATTTCCGGACGTAATACGTGATGTCTCGACCAGATCTTCGGTAAGCTGCTTTAATCGCTGTGACTTGGCATCTAAGATCCTGATATAGCCATTCACTCGCTCATTATCAATCTGTTCAAGTTTAATCAGGTTAACATAATTAATAATGGAGGTTAACGGTGTTTTAATATCATGTGAAACATTCGTGATCAGATCTGCTTTCATACGCTCGTTTTTCGTACTGTCATCCACCGCATGTAAAAGACCGCTGCCGATATTGTTGATCGCCTCTGCAAGTTTTTTATCTTCTCCATGCAGCCCTTCTGTGTCAATCTTATTGCTTAACACACCTTCTGTAATTTTCTCCACGCCCTCATACACCTGATAATGCTCAACCGCAGACCGAAGCAGCGCATATGCCTCCATTCCGCTGAAGATCAGAAGCAGCACCAGACAGATCACCTGGTGGTAATAAAATGCTCCCATGGCAAGCACAAAACAGACGATCATGTGAACTGCAAAGACAACAAGCACACGTACCGTTACCGTCCTCTTCTCAAAGAACTTATCCATTCCCCTTACAAGCCAGCATGCAAGACTGTTTTCCCACATCACTTCCGCCTTCATCCGGCGTACCATACTCAGGTAAAAAATAAGAAACAGAACATCAATTAACAGACTGACCGTTCCCGATGCAACAAGAAGTCCTGATACATTCCATGTTTTATTATTTACATGGGACAAAAGCATAATAAGTTCACTGGTTGCTGCAATAAAAACGGCGGTCACGATCTCCGTTTTTATCCGGTCGATAAAATTAAGATGAACTCCTTCTTCTCCATCCCTGTGTCCGGTCGCAAGTGTCAGATATACAAGACTTAACACCCATCCCATCAGACTGACCAATGCCGCAACGATACTGACTTTGATCCACGGATGCAGTCTTACATATTCCACCTCGGCATCATACAGATCATCTTTTGCCGTCAGATCCGTATCCACCCCGATCACAAGCACCACATTTTCTAACGGCAGATACATCTGATTGTTGTAACTGCCAAAAAAATAATTTTCCATGCCGCGGATATCGGTGCCAAATTCCTTTTTCTCCATATCATAGAGCAGATAATCTCCCATGGTCTTTGCCTCCATGAGAACGGTCTGTGTATCAAACTCCTGACCTTCCACTGAATCCGGCTGGTTGGTATACCACACCCCATTCTGTTTATACCAGTAACAGAAATTGGTGTATTCACGCTTAAACTCATTTGTATACTGCAGATAACGCTTATCGTCCTCCGCACTCCGCTTATCACCTTTTTGTAACAGATGAAGGTAATCGGTCAGTTCACTGCATTTCTGCTCCATACATTTTGTATAGTATCCGGAATTAAAAAAATCATCTGTTCCGATATCCGTTACCTGCAGAATATTTTTACTGATCAACGATGCCAGAAGATATACGGCGATCGTGAGGATTACCGTAAAAAACAGATGCAGGATCATGCCTGCTAACTTACTGCCATATGTGTATGATTTTTTTTCCATATGAAGTCTCCATCTCCGTGCAGGGTCTTATTCTATATACCAGCGCACGGAATCTCCCCAGAATCAGTTCTTTTCAATCTTATATCCAACACCCCACACAACCTTTAAATAACGCGGCTCCTTTGGGTTGATCTCGATTTTTTCACGAATATGCCGGATATGCACTGCAACCGTATTATCTGCCCCGATCGCATCCTCATTCCAGATGCTCTCATAAATCTGGTTAATAGAAAATACCTTTCCCTGATTTTTGACTAAAAGCAGAAGAATGTTATACTCGATCGGTGTGAGTTTTACAACTTCGCCATCCACCGTAACTTCTTTTAAGTCATCATTGATCGACAATCCTCCCACTGTATACACAGATGCGCTGTTTTCTGCCGCATTTCCAAGCTGGGTATAACGTCTTAACTGCGATTTGACCCTTGCTACCAGTTCGAGAGGATTAAACGGTTTCTCCACATAATCATCTGCACCTATATTAAGACCTAAAATCTTATCTGCATCCTCCGTTTTTGCGGATAAAATAATGATCGGGATACTGCTTTCCTCACGTATCTTTAAAGTTGCACGGATTCCGTCAAGACGCGGCATCATCACATCCATGATCAGAAGATGAACCTCATTCTCTTTTAAGATTTCCAATGCTTCCTCACCGTCATACGCCTTTAAAATATGGTATCCTTCCTGCTGTAAATATATCTCGATCGCCTCTACGATTTCCTTATCATCATCACACACTAAAATTGTCTGCATAAGAACCTCCGCTTCTTTTTGTGTCTTACTTTAAGTATTACACCAGATTTTACATTTATTTTAACAGGAAAGTTTAAATTGTTATAGAGCGGATTTCTTAATATTCCTTTAAATTGCTGCTGCATATGCAGTATTTCCCACATTTCTTAATTTAATTTAAGAAATTTACCTCAAATTTAAGAAATACTTTATTGCATCAAAAGTACAACCGCCTTATGATATCTTTCGTACCCACACTGGTATAGACAGGAAGTCCGTGACTTTTCCACATCCTTCCTGTAAATACAAAGAGTTTTACACAAAATGGAGGATAGTATAAAAAATACATTTTTCACACGCAAGATTTGTGCTTACGCACAAACTTGATATGCAAATAAAAACGTTGTTTTTATTAAAAAGACAGCGCAGGAATGGAGGATTCTTATGAAAAAAAATGTGCACACTGCAGGCAAAAGCAGGAAGCAGAAAAAGATCATGCTCCTTATTCTGGAGTTTGTGATCATTCTGCTCCTCGCCATTGCCCTTTTTATCACAACCAAATTATCTAAAATTGAAAAAAATAAGTTAGACATGAACGATGTCTCCATCAATGATGACCTCTCCGATGAGACAAAAGAATCGATGGCTCATTACAAAACGATCGCTCTCTTCGGACTTGACAATCGTTCCAATGGCAGTCTCTCCAAGGGAAACAGCGATGTCATCATGTTAGCGAACATTGATACAAAACAGCATACGATCAATCTGGTATCCGTCTACCGCGATTCTTATTTAGATACTGGCAGCGGTACTTATCAGAAATGTAATGCAGCATACGCAAAAGGCGGTCCGGAACAGGCACTCTCCATGCTGAATACAAATCTTGACCTTGCAATCACAGATTATGTAACTGTCGATTTTAATGCGATCATCGAATGTGTCGACCTTTTAGGCGGTGTGGATATCACGATCACAGACGATGAGGCAAGCCTGATGACCGGTTATATGAGAGAGTTAAATGAGCTGACCGGCCACAATTCCACACCACCGGCTTCCGGTGGAACTTACACCTTAGATGGTGTACAGGCATGTGCCTACGCAAGAATCCGTTATGGTGGCGGTGATGACTACCGCAGAACAGAACGTCAGCGTACCGTTTTAACTGCAATGATGCAAAAAGCCCAGAAATCCAATATTCTGACACTCAACAAACTGATCAACGCAGCTTTCGGAGATATTCAGACAAGTTTTTCTAACACGGATCTGCTTGCCCTTGCTGCAAAAATTTTCAGTTATAACATTGGCGATACAACCGGTTTTCCATATGAAAAAACAACACACAAATACGATAAGATCGGTGATGTTGTTATTCCATGTGATCTTGCCTCTAACGTCACACAATTACATCAGTTCTTATTTGATGATAACAATTACACACCATCTGCAACCGTGCTTTCTAACAGTCAGCAGATCATTTCCAATACAGGATATAAACAGGGAGACGGCCATTAAGGCTGTCTCCCTCTGTTTGTCAGTCATTATCCAGTTCATCTATTTTTTTCCTGATAGCATCCATTCGTTCTGCCTCTCCCTGTATTGGCATCTCCAGCTTTCTTTTGCGTCTTTTTACCAACAGCCCCCATTGTAAAAACAATACTCCGTCAATAATAAGAAACAACGCTGACAGGCTGATCTTTTTGCCTGCCACATACCCGATAAAAACATACAGGATCATCGGATTTATGACTGCAATGGAAATCATCGTTGTCAGGTCACTTTTCCGTCCCGTAAAAACATATAGATTTTCCCATTTTTTGTGAGATTCTTTTTTCTCCTGCTTTTCTAACATCACGTTCTCCTTTTAATCTTTATGATGTCTGGAAAAAAAAGAATGTTTTTCCGGCTTCTTTTCACCGGAATGTTCTTCGCCCTCTTTCCAGTGAAAATACTCAGCATCCAGATTGACATTTACATTTACTTCCGCTTTCGGAGTACTTTCCTCCCGGGTATCTTCCGGAATTTCTTCCGCCTGTTCATTTTCCGGCACAATTCCCGCTTTTTCAAAATACTCCTGATTGATTCTGATCTCCGGTTTGACCGCAGTATAAGGGGATGGCTCCATCTCACCCTTTTCTTTCGCTCTTTCCTTCTCAATCTCACGGTTGCGATCCTCAATCAAATTTAAATATTTATCCGTATCGGCAAGATTCTGCAGATGCCCTTTCAGATCTGACTGATCACGCCTCACAATATCTTTTTCTTTCTGGAGCTTTTCATTGGCATCCTTATAAATCTCCTGCATGGCATCTGTCGCCCTCTGCATGATCTCCTGCACATGCCGCAGTGCCTCATTTGTATACATAACGGACGCAGCATACACATCCTCTGCTTTTCCACTGGCATCTTTTAAGATATCTTCCCCAATCTTCGCTGCCTCGCGTCTGGCACGGTCTTTCCCCTGTGTCGTCAGTTCGTACTCATCCATCATGGCATAGATAGCCTTATTTAACTCAGCAAGCAGTTCTAACATTCTTTTTTTATCAAGGATAATTTTACTGCCAATACCGTCATAAGACTCACTGCCTGCAAGCAGTATATGCATCTGTCTTAAAATTTCTTCTGTTCTGTCCTGCGCACTCATGTTAATAACCATGCCTTTCAATAACCTATAAACTTTTTCCTGTTCGATATTTTACTAATTTTAACACTAACCGTATCAGCAAAACAACCAGTAAAATAGCGATCAATACGATTCCTGCGATCATGACGGCATATTTATTCGGATTTTTTATTAATTTGATGAGATTGGACGAATCATCTACCACTTTTCTTTCATGCAATCCGGCATAATATTGTGGAATATCCGCAATTCCATCTCCATTTTCATCCGGGAACGACTCCATATAATGTGCGATTGCCGTCCATGCCTTTAATTCCCCGCCATTATCTGTCAAAATCACATCTTCAAAATTTTCAATCGGTGTTCCATCTGCCTTTTTCGGCACAACAGACAACAGTCCATACGATGTTTTCGTCACCGCAGACAGCATCTGCCCACTGTAAAGATCCGCCACCACGCGGTACATTTTATCATCTTCTAACTCCCTGCGATTGCCATCTGCATCCAGCAGATACACATCGGTAACACGGTTTAAGATCATACGATGCGGGTTGTAAGTAAACTGCAAACCGTACATATACAAACGTGCAGATGTCATCAGATCAGACACGGATGCGTCGATCTCTGCCACGGTTTTTAACTCTTTTCCTGTCAGATATGCTTCGATCAGCGGATACCCCGGCACACCGTCCGCACCGATTCCAAGTGAAAACGAATTAAACACATCCTCCACCGTAATGTTTCCTTTTGTATAGGTATCACGGATCGTTCCACTCGGCGCGATCGCCACATCCACGGGAGTGCCATTATAATCCGTACTGTTTGTGACCGCATAAGCATAGGCATCTGCGATGAGATCCCCCAGATTATGCTCGGTATGGATGTTGTAGAGATCCTCCAGGCTGTCAAACTTTACATTATTTTCTGCAACCACCTGCTCCCTCGTATATCCGAACTGTGCCAGATAATCTGTATCTACCGTTTCCATAAACGAATCAATTTCTTCCTGTGTTGCATCATCTTCCGCAATGTCTGTCTCGATCGGAGTAAGTTGATATTCTTTCATGCTCCATCGCCCATCATCCTTTTGTTCCAACGATAAGGAACCTAAGTACTTGCCATATTCCCCTGCGGAAACGATATAGGTATCCCCATGTACAATCGGCTCCTCCAGTTTTGTATGCGTATGTCCACTGATGATCACATCCAGATCCGGCACTTTTTTTGCAAGAATTTCATCCTCTGACTTTGACTCATCTTCTGAAGTTCCACTATGGGAAAGACAGACGATAATATCCGCATCTTCGTTTTTCTTAATTTCAGCTACGGTCTTTTTTACTGCTTCCACCGGATCCGTAAACTGCAGTTCACAGGTCGGTGCACATGCCAGTGCATCTTTTCCGAATACGCCAAGCAGCGCCACCCGGACATCGCCCTTTTGCACCATCACATAATCTTTCGTACCGTATTCCGTAAATGCATCACGGATCTGCTGCTGTCCTTCTGAGAGTCCCTGCTGTTCCATGGCATCCCAGTTGATATTACAGACAAGAAGTTCCGGCACGGTATCTCCGCTTTCCGCCGCGGTTTCAAGCATCTTAGCAAGTCCCTTTGAACGATAATCAAATTCATGGTTGCCAAGTGTTGTCGCCTCGCAGCCCAGTGCCCCTAACATCCGAATCTCTGCCGCCTGTGTCTCAAAAACGGTCTGCACCAGCGTTCCCATGGAAAAATCTCCACCATCCACTACTAATGTATCCGGATTTTTCTCCTTTTGTTCATCGATCAGCGTCTTGATCCTTGCAAACCCGCCGATCATTTCCTGTTTTTCGTCCACTACCGTTGAAAAGCTGTTCAGATGGGAATGTGTATCATGCACAAACATAATATCAATCATTTTAGAGTCCGTCTGGTCTGCCGCCTTCACACTGCCGGACATCCCCGTCATTCCCAAAACCAGAACAAAAACAAGGACTGCAGCCAGTCCCATTTTCCAATTTTTGATCTTTTCCCGTAACATATAAGTCTCCCTGTCTTACAAAGTATAATTTTGCTTTTTTTACTTATATTTTACTTGAACTTTTAAAATTAGTAAATGGTGGTGCAGTCCTAATTTTTACTTTATCCAAAATATTTTTTACAATAGATTGATCCTGTCTATGCAACCGTAAATTTCTTTGTGTCCTTCCGCAGCATCAAAGATGCCTCCTGCGTCTGTTTCATCAGTTCACGCATATCTTCTGCCTGTCTGTCAACATTGGTAACACGCTCTGCAATGCTTCCGGTACTTGCCGCACCATCATTTGCAGCTTTCGTTACCTCCTGAATGTTTGCAACCACTCCGCTGACCGAAGCTAAAAGCTGTTCGGATGCCGCGCTGAAATCCGTTACAAGTTCTTCAACATAGTTTGCATCTTCATTATAATCATCTGCCATTTTTTCAAAATCATCAAAACTCTCCGTGACGTCTCCTCCCACAAACTCTAACAGACGTTTTGCATCTGTGGTCAGTCTTGCAACTGCTGTCTGGACACGCTCTGTCACTTCCTGGATATTCCCGACCGTGCTCGCCGACTGCTCCGCAAGATTACGGATCTCATCTGCAACAACTGCAAATCCTTTTCCCGCCTCTCCGGCTCTTGCGGCTTCAATTGATGCATTCAAAGCCAGCAGATTTGTCTGAGAAGTGATTCCCATGATGGACTCCGCAAGAACACCGATCTGCTCCACGACTTTTGCATTTTCAAGTGCTTCCGATAAGCTGTCATTGATTTCCCCATGCACTTTCCTGATATTTGCACGGCTTGCACTGATCTTTTGTTTCGTATCAGCCGCTCTGGTATGGATCTCGTCAACTTTTCCGTTTCCCTCCTGTGCATGCTCTGCAATTCCTTTTGCAGCTTCCTCAATCTCTCCGGACATCGTATTCACTTCCTGTGCAGCTGCTGCGGTCTCCTGATTTCCGGCTGCAAGTTCCTGCGTGATACCAGATACACTGTCAATCTCGTCCGCAAGTTTTGCCAGTGCCGCCTCTGCTGTTCCAACCGTTTCATCCAATGTATCCGCTTCGCGCTGTACATAGCCGATCAGATGTCTCATATTGTGATGAATGTCACGGATGCTGCGTGCAAGAATACCGATCTCATCTTCACGTTTCAGGTATTTTTCATCCACACGCTGCGTAAAATCGCCCTGTCCCATTTTTTCGGCAAACAGCGCAGATCTTTTGACGCCTGATGTAATGTCGAATGTAAGATACAGTACCCATATATCCGTGAGTATGCACATAATAACCATAAAATAGAAAAACTGATCCTGTTTTGCTTTCTTTTCCTGCTGCATTTTCTGCAATATCGGCTGCAGTTCCTGTTGTATTTCTTCCTGGGAATATTCCGGGTGTTCCTCACTTACATATTCTTCCATGCTGGTGATCGCATCATTACGGATAGTACCCATATTTTTTGCTCCGACAACTACTCCATATAATCCGATTATTAAAATCTCAATAATCAGAATCGTCATTTTTACCTTTAATGATACTTTTCCACTTAGGGTCACATCAATATCCTCCTTTGTTCTTTCTGATTTATTCTCATAAACGATTTTATATTAATACCATTCTACTATCATTTAATTTTGATTACAATATACATCTTTGACAATTTATTTATCAGGTTTTTGTTTCCTGTCTGACTGAAAAAATGCGGCACATCCTGCCGGACACACCGCATTTTCATATTTCTGTTTATTTTAATGCTGCAGGATTGATCTTCTTTGTGCGGATATCCTCTTTTAACAGTGCAAGGAAATCTTCCTTGGAAACTGTGGTGGAATTCTGCTCTCCATGCAGTCTGTAGCTTACGGTTCCGTCAGCTGCTTCATTCTTACCAAGCACTAACAGATACGGCACTTTCTCCATCTGTGCTTCACGGATACGGTAGCCGAGTTTCTCATTTCTCTCGTCGATCTCAACACGGATTCCGTTGTCATCCAGATACTTATATAAGTCATGAGAGTATGCGTTGAGTTCCTCATCCTCATTTTTTACCGGAAGGATCTTAGCCTGAACCGGAGCTAACCATAACGGCAGGTTGCCTTTTGTTTCCTCTAAAATGTATGCCATGAAACGATCGAGAGAACCTAAAATCGCTCTGTGTAAAACAACCGGTGTTTTCTTGGTTCCGTCGCTGTCAATATAAGACAGGTTGAATTTTGCCGGCAGACAGAAGTCTAACTGGCAGGTGGAAAGTGTATACTCATTACCGATCGCCGGTTTTACATTAACGTCAAGTTTTGGTCCGTAGAAAGCAGCCTCGCCGATCTCTTCTGTATACTCGATACCGATATCGTCAAGTACTTTACGGAGTGCATTCTCTGCGTTGTTCCACATCTCATCGTCATCATGATATTTTACTTTATCTTCCGGATCTCTTAAGGAGAGTACACAGCGGTAATCTGTGATATTGAAATCTTTGTAAGTATCAAAGATCAGTTCTACTACTTTTGCAAACTCAGATTCGATCTGCTCCGGTGTTACAAACAGATGGGCATCATTCTGACAGAAATGTCTTCCTCTCTCGATACCTTTTAAGGTTCCACTTGCCTCAAAACGGAAGTCATGTGCGATCTCGCCGATACGGATCGGCAGATCTTTATAGGAATGCATTCTGTTCGCATAGATCATCATGTGATGCGGGCAGTTCATCGGACGGAGTACAAAAGATTCACCCTCCATTTCCATTGCCGGGAACATATTCTCTTTGTAGTGATCCCAGTGACCGGAAGTTTTATAAAGATTTACGGTACCAACACAAGGTGTCATAACGTGAAGATAACCAAGTTTGCGCTCTTTCGCTTTGATATAATTTTCAAGTTCCTGCCATACCGTGTATCCTTTTGGAAGAAACATCGGAAGTCCGCGTCCAACCAGATCGTCAGACATAAACAGGTGCATCTCTTTACCGATCTTTCTGTGATCACGGTCTTTTGCTTCCTCTAAGAGTTTTAAATGCTCCTCTAACTCTTCTGCAGTCGGGAAACATACACCGTAGATACGCTGCATTACATGGTTATTTGCATCACCTTTCCAGTAAACACCGGAATATTTGATCAGTTTAAAGTTTTTACATAATTTGGTATTGTCAACATGCGGTCCACGGCAGAGATCCGTGAAATCGCCCTGATCGTATACGGAAATATTTCCATCCTCTAAACCATCGATCAGGTCAAGTTTGTACTCATCATCTTTAAAAAGCTCTAGCGCTTCTGCTTTTGAGATCTCACGTCTGTAAATCTTTTTACCTTCTTTGCAGACTTTTTTCATCTCTTTTTCGATCGCTGCGATCACATCATCATTGACAGCAGTATCGCCAAGATCGATATCATAATAAAATCCTTCTTTTACAACAGGTCCTACCCAGAACTTTGCGTTCGGATATAAGTGTTTTACTGCCTGTGCCATCACATGTGCACAGGAATGGTTGAGCGTATTCAGTCTCTCGTCTTCTTTAAAATCTACCATGATTAATCTCCTTTTCCTAAACTAAAAAGTCCCTTATACAGACAACTTATCTGTATAAGGGACGAATAAACATTTTTATCCGCGGTTCCACCCCGTTTATCTCCATGTGGAAAATCACTCATTTTGATGATAACGGAATCACCGGACCGGATTAGGGCCGCTCAGAGATGGTCTTCCTGAAGTTCCATTTTAAGATACTCACACCAAAATGTATCTCTCTCTTTAAAATTTCCGATCAGTACTCTTCTCTTCAATGCGTTTCTTTGATTTTATTTCATAGAATGCATTCTGTCAAGTTTATTCTTTCATACATCACACCTCAATATATGGATATTCGTGGAAATAATCCATGATCAGTTCCACCATCTCCACATTGATTTCTTTGACCAGCGGACATTCTGTGTAAACATCATATCCACCAGCACCGCTGTAACGGTAATTATTCAGGCATAATGTAAATTTATCTTCATCTAAAACCGGCTTTCCGTCTCTTGAAAGCCCCACGATCCTGCTTCCGACCGGGTTTTTTGGATTGATTTCAAAATCCACACCCATATAATAGTCATAATTATAATGTTCCACCTTTGGAACCAGGAAGCTGTCGGAAACACAGACATTTCCTTCATTATCATATGCAAAGTATTCTGCACTGCGCTCCATTACTGTCTTTAGCTGTGCACCCGTGATCTCACAGACCACAAGTGTATTCGGATATGGATAAGTGGCTATGATATCGCGTGTGCTCACTTCACTGCGGAAACCTGCGATTTCATTTGCCAGACCGACGGACGATAACATTGCTCCCGAAAAATGAAGCTGGATACGGTTTAAAAAATCGGCGATCGGTGAGCCATACAATGCCATTTTTACCTTTTCTTCCGGCATGATTGCACGGCTCAAATGACCAATTGGCTGATTTAACCATGCCTGCACGGAATTTTCCGTAGAACGGTATTTATCTGCAAACCCAGCCCCCTTTGTGGGATCTGACTGCCGCAATTCGGACCTGATGCTCTTTTTATCCTCTGTCACGGTGACCTCCAGATACTGATATTCTTTTGCATTATCACATGGCTGTACTGTATAAGTTCCAAACAGCTCTCTTCCAGGCACAGACATATGCTGATGTCCGGTCAGTAAGATATCAAAATCCAGTTCCTTACAGATCCTGTAACCCACATTTTCAGTCGTCTTAGAAAGCACCGCTCCGCTTTCTAAATCACACTCAAAACCTCCGTGATAGATGCAGATCGTAAGATCTGTCCGCTCTTTCATCTGGGCAAGTGCCCTCTTCGCTGCCTCAAAAGGATCTGTAATATGGATTCCTTTTAAGTTTTCTTCTTTTTCCCAGATGTTTACATAATCCGTTACAATACCAGCGATACCGATGCGCAATCCGTTTTTCATCGTATGAAGTTTCCATGGAAACAGGATGTTTCCTTCCTCATCCATGATATTCTGGCACACACATACACCGTTATTTCTATTGCGATATGCCGCCTGATAATCTAGTCCGTAATTAAAGTCATGATTGCCAAGTGTATAATAATCGTATCCGCAGTCGTTCATAATATCTGCGATCACTTCCGGAGAGTTTGCAACCTGACGGCAGTAATAAGCAAAGGCGGAGCCTTGTAAAATATCTCCGCCATCTATGATGAGTGTCTCATCATCCTTGTTAAAATCTGCCGCACAGCCAAAAAGTCCTACCGGTTTTACATCCATATCCCCATAAGTCGTCGGATAAAAATATCCGTGCACATCTGAGGTAAAATAAATTTTTAACTTTTTCTGCTGCATGTTTTATCCCTTTCAATAACCTGCAAATTTGAGTATGCGACTCAAATTTGTGTGCGTAAAATCTTTCATATATGGATTTTTCGCACTACTAACCCCTTGCTAATTTTGTACGGATCTTTGATGAGATAACTTCAATAATTAAGATCAGTACGATCAGTCCGGCAAGAATTGCTCCTACCTGATTCCATTTGTATGCACTCATCGCAAAGATAAGCGGTGCACCGATACCACCGGCACCAACCAGACCAAGTACTGTTGCATCTCTCAAGTTCATGTCAAAACGATAGATCAAAGTAGACATAAAATCCGGGAACAACTGGGATAAGATACCGTAACGGATCTTCTGGAACATCGTACATCCTGCTGCATCTAAGGATTCCAGGATCTTAGTATCCAGATCCTCAATGCTCTCGATAAACATTTTACTGATCATACCGATCGAACAAAGTGACATGGTAAGCAGTCCGGCAAATGGTCCAGGTCCTGTCACACGGATAAACATAAGTCCGTATACAAATGCCGGAATCGTACGGATCGCCATAATAAATACACGGAAGATCAGTGCAACCGGCTTCGGCATCAGATTTGCTGCCGCAAGGAAAGAAAGCGGAATGGATAATACTGCACCGACGATCGTTCCTAAGAATGCGATACACATGGTTTCCAGTAACAGATAAGCAACACCGGATGTGGAGAGGTCAAACAGTAAATTCGTATCCGGGTGGAAAATTCCGCTGATGATCTTTCCTGCGACGGAAAGTCCGCTTCCGTTTGATCCGGTAGACTGAACCGTAGAAAGTGACCATGCAAGAAGCGCTGCAACAATCAAAGCCACAATAATCTTTGCGTACCAGGTCTTTGGCTCCTGCTCGTACATTTTTTTGATTGATTCATTCATTTTGCCGGTTCCTCCTACGTTAATTTCTTTCTGATATAATGGCTGATCGCTTCAATAATAAGAACGGTGCCAAAGAGAACGATCAGAATCATTCCTACACTGTCATATTCGCGCCATCCGATCTTTTCATTTAAGATCAGTCCAAGTCCGCCTGCTCCAACATATCCCAGGATTGCTGCGTAACGCACATTTCCCTCGAAACAGAATAAACATACAGACATGTATGCCGGCAGTACCTGCGGCATGATCGCAGAAATAAAGGAGTACGCCTTTCCTGCACCCATGGCTTCCATCGCCTCATATGCCCCCATATCGACCGTCTCGATCATCTCGTATAACTGTTTTCCAACATAAGCAAAGGTAAATACTGCGATTGCAAAGGTACCTGCCATCGTACCAAGTCCCCAGATATATGTTGCGATAAGAGCGGCAACCAGCGTCGGGATCGTACGCACGATACTTAAAAATACACGGACCACACCAATCACAACTTTATTTTTGATCAGGTTGCTGGACGCTAAAATCGCAAAAGGAATCGCAAGCACACCACCCACAAAAGAGCCGAGCAGTGACATTTTGATCGTATCAAAAAGTGGTCCCCAGATGCTTGAAATATAACCAACCTTCGGTGGAAACATCTGTCCTAAAATATCAAAGAAATACCGGATTCTCGTCACAAGCGTTGTCATGGAAAAACCAGTAACCTTTACGGAGATCCATGTTGCGATCAGAACCAGAAGAATGATAAGCGGTGCACGGGAGCATTTTTCTTCCACAACTTTGCCGTTTGCAAGCACAAGTTTCTTCGGTTTAAATATTTTATCGTATAATCCCATTACGCTTCCTCCGTTTTCTCCGGAATCTTTCCTTCGTAAATTGTGTTCAATACGTCCTGTGTCACATTTTCGGAAGGACCGTCATAGACGATCTTTCCGGCGCGGATTCCAATGATGCGGTCTGCATATTCAAGTGCTAATTCCACATGATGAATATTGATAAGGATAGAAATATTCATATCCTGATTAATTTTTCTGAAATCACTCATAACCTGTTTTGCCGTTACCGGGTCAAGTGCTGCAACCGGCTCATCTGCTAAGATGATCTCCGGATTCTGCGCAAGTGTACGCGCTAAAGCAACACGCTGCTGCTGCCCACCGGAAAGCTGGTCTGCACGGATATATGCTTTATCCAGAATACCGACTTTATCCAGACTCTCAAGTGCCTGCATTTTGTCTTCCTTTTTAAACACACCAAGCAGAACTCTCCAGAAAGGCATCTCCGGCACTTTTGCCATCAATACGTTACGGATTACTGTTGTTCGTGTGACAAGATTAAATGACTGGAAGATCATTCCAATCTTTCTGCGGAAAGTACGAAGCTCTTTTCCTTTTAAGTTCTTAACCTCTAATCCATCCACCGTCAGAGTTCCTGATGTGATGTCATGCATACGGTTGATCGTCCGCAGTAACGTGGACTTTCCTGCACCGGAAAGACCGATGATCGCTACAAATTCACCCTGTTCGATCTTTAAATTGACATTGTCCAGTCCCACTACCCCGTTCGGATATACCTTCGATACGTCCTTAAACTCGATCATAAATTTAAACCAAACCTTTCTTTCACCTGCTGTTTTTATGGTGTGTGTTTTTTATAGGTGTATACTCATGGAAAGGCTGCCGCAAAGCCGGTTTCCCGGCTCTGCAGCAGCCCTCCTGCTGCCCGTCATACTGCCTGTTATTATTTCGTTGTTACTGTCCACTCCCTGTCAGACGCTCCAGTAACGATTAGTTTGCTGCACTTAATTCCTGGATCAGTTTCTGTGCTTCTCTCTCTTTATCATAATCAGAAGACTGTGCCGGCTCATATCCGTTGTGGCTGTAGATAGAGATAACTGCCTTACCTTCCTCTGTGTTACCGATATTGATGAGTGCTGTCTGGATTGCTGATTTTAAGCCGTCATCCATGATCGGAGATGTCTTGCTGACACAAACTGTATCATTGTAGATCGGATCTGTTACACCGATAACATTTGTCTCTTCCCAGATAGATTTTGTACGACCAAATTCACTTGTCCAGCTTTCTTCATAGTCACGTCTTGCATCTGCATAAGTTACAAGTACGTCGATCTGTCCGGAAGCAAGTCTTGCAAATGCACTTGCGTAGGAATCAGACTGTACTGCAGAAGAAAGATCTGTAATACCTTTCTGGTATCTGTCCTGTAACCATAAAGCCGGGTAAATATAACCTGCCGGTGAGGAAGATGACATAACACTCCAGTTTGCACTGTTTAAATCATCCCATGTAAGTTCTTCGCCGGAGTTTACTTTATCAGCAAGTTCCTGTCCTTTATCAGAAGGACCTGCGATGAATAATGCACGGTAAGAAACTGCCTGTTTGTCAGATGCTTCCGTAGGCTGTCCGTCATTCCAGTCTGCTGGATTTTCAGAATCTTTATTTAAACCATCTCTGGTTGCTGTTAAAATAACATCTGCGCCGTCATCATAAAGTACATAGGTACCACCCGGAATAAATCCTACATCAGCGGTTCCTGCTGCAAGAGCCTCACCTACTGCCTCAAAAGTTGTACCAACAGTGATCTTAACCTCTCCGATATCATATCCTAAACCTGCTAACTCTGTCTGCATTAAATTTGCAAGCGGTTCTGTTGCAGTTACGATCTCATCCGGATCTCTGGATGGAACAAAGTATACGTTTAACGTATCAATTTTTACATTGTCAGCAGAAGCTGTCGCGTCAGAATTTTCTGTTGCAGCTACCGTATTATCTGTCGTGTTATTATCTGCTGCGCTGCTGCTGTTGTTTGATGTGCTGTTTCCACATCCTGCAAATGTACCCATGCATAATGCTGCTGCAAGTAACATAGCAATTTTTTTCTTCATAATGAAATGTTCTCCTCTCTCTCCTGCATCCATTTCCATGCAGGCGTGCACACTTTTGTTGTTGCTCTTTTCATGAATTGTCCAGCCAATGATCAGGCACTGTCTCCAAGCTCAAGTTTTGTTGGCAGATACACCTTCATCGTATCTTTTCTGCCATCTAAAATCCGCTCTAAAAGAAGTTTTATGGCAGTCGTCCATACAATATCAGGCAGCATGCGAAGACTTGTATACGTCGGATATTTCGTCGAAAGTGTCTCAATATCACGGTAAATCACCACCGCAATATCTTTTGGAATCCGGTATTTTAATTCTTTGACCGCTTCTAATGCTCCCTCTGCGACCTCATCATTTCCCAGAATAAGAACTTCCGGCACTTCATCTGTCAGAAGCATTTCCTTCGTGAGCAAATATCCACTCTCATGACTGATCTCTCCGACCTTAAAATAGCCTTCCTGATAACAGCCTTTGTTTTGCAGGATCTGCTTTAATCCATTCAGACGACGCTCTCCGATACGCACGATATCATCTTCATATATTCCGCCAATATAACCAATGCTGCGATACTCCTTCTCGTCCATCAGATAATGCACCATATCGCTTAATCCCTGCTCGTAATCCATGAGGATCTGATCAAACTCATAATCCTTTTTATCTGAATTAACAAACAGGATCTCCGTGCTTAGTGATCGTAAAAAATCAACTTCCACTTCCGAGAATAAACCAAATGCAATGATACCGTCCACCTGCTTTACCTCTCCGTAAACCAGACGTAAAAATACAATATCTGCTTTCTGTGCAAAACTTCCGGATAAATTATCCGCCGAAGTAATACTCACATCCGGTCTGTCTCTTCTTACGATATGCCAGTCCGCAACTCCGATGACGATCTGTCTGTCTCGTTTGGCATGACGCATCTTAGGCGGGACATATTTCAACTCATGAGCGATCTTAATTATTTGGTTTTTTACCTCAGGTGTCACAGATAATGTCTCATCCTGATTCAACACTCTCGACACCGTCGCAGCTGACACATGTGCCAGCTTAGCAATCTCTTTGATTGTTGCCATATAATCACGCCTTTCTTCTGCATTATATTTCACGATTT
>ERZ772872.600-NODE-600-length-36207-cov-11.230195_pt1 | contig 36207 bp, 35 predicted proteins | sample MGYA00512132_ERZ772872 | MGnify/ENA primary metagenome ERZ772872 (study PRJEB29015, sample SAMEA2737724) | human gut metagenome | biome: human gut; feature: human-associated habitat; material: faeces | place: China | collected 2012 ...
CTTCCGAATAAAGAAGGAAATCTGGTCAGCCGGGACCGTGATAATATTCCATACACACTGCAGTTCTGGTATGAGGGAAGGGAGTGCGATACCAGGTCGGAGGAGGATATCCTGCGGAGCGTGCGGACTCTGGCACAGATGCATAAATATATGAAACTTCCACTGGTTCAGGATTATATGGAACCTTCACTGGAAGATATCTATCAGAGACATAATCAGGAACTGCGAAAGATCCGTAAATTTATCCGCAAAAAAGGGGCATCCTGTCAGTTCGAAAAACTGTATCTGGCGACGGTGGAGGATTATCTGGAAAAAGGTGACATGGCATTGGGGCTTCTGCGAGATTCTGCCTATTCGAAACTTCGACAGGATGTGACAGAAAACGGCTGGATCTGCCACGGGGAGTATAACCAGCATAATGTCCTTATGATCAGAAAAGAGACTGCAGTCACCAGCTTTGCGCACTGGGGCTTTGATGTGCAGATGGCTGATCTGTACCGTTTTATGCGAAAGATCCTTGAGAAATATAACTGGGATGTGACAGATTATCTTGCTTGCTCAGAACAAGCTGGAAAGTGGCTTTTTAAAATGGAGAAGGAAAATTTTACAGTTATTCCAAATGCAGTTCCATTTGAAAAGTTTGCTTTTTCTAAAGAAAAACGTGATGCTGTTCGAATGAAGTATCAAATATCAGATCAAGAAATCGTTTTAGGCTTTTGCGGAAGATACGCTCTTTGACTACAAAATATATCATATTCCATTTAAGAAGTATGTCTTGATTCGCTTGTCAAGAAGAATACAGCGTTTTCTCAGAATCGATAGGATAAAAAATCAAAAATGAAGTATATGAAAGGATCACAGTGGTTTTCAATTACAGATGATGCGGCAAAATATGTTGTATCAAAAGAAAAACAAATACTATTGATGTTTTCTTACACAAGATGCCCGGATGAAGGCTGACCTGTTTAGTGATCTGTAAACGACGATGAAAGAAACGATTGATTTACTCGGAAAGATCCTCACAAACATCCTGACTGCTCTATATGAGCCATTTGGTTTTTCACTCCTGATTTCCTTCCTTCGCTTGGGTACATTCCAGCTATCAGACATCTTCTATAACACAGTCGGCGGAGTGCTCGGTGGATTGATGTATTGTGCGGGGATGAAGGCAAGAAAATGTCTGTAAAAAGGGTTGAAATTGTGATATACTGGGAACGGTAGCTCCCTACGCTGCTCGTAATAATCACACACCTCTTCGTGGTGAGCAGCAGGCAGCGATCAAAGAATCAGGGATTCGGTAATCGGCGAAGATGTGAGAAAACTATAGAGAAAAAGGAAAAAACTTTGAAAATAAATAGAGGGATATGAACGACAAAAAAATCAGATGAGGATTCCATTCATCCTTCAGAAACAGCCTATGATAAAGCCATAAAAAGAATGGAAGAACGGGAAGCATGCATTCTGAGCACTCCAACAATGCAGGTGACGGCCAGTGTTGCAGAACAAATAAGAGTACAACAGGCACCGCTTATTCAAGCATTGCAACCATTGCAGGATGCCATGCAACCATATCATAATTTGATGGAGCAAAATAGTTTGGGGCTTGCCGCTGCAACCGCATCTTTATCTTCTGTGGCGCAAACATTAGTTCCAGATGATGCCATGAGTTCTATGACAGGAACATTGAATGCTGTAGCTACGGCTATGCAGCCCTATCGAGATATAAATCCATTTAACTCAGATGTTCTTGCTGCATTGGAGGCGGCAACAATAACACCTGAATTGCGAGAGTTTCGGACACAGTTTGAAGGTAATGTTCAAGCAATGGGCAGCGGATTGTCTGCCATTTCTGATTATATAGGTGGATTGACATCACAGTGGGATAATGCGCTTGCTTTAAATGATGTGCTAGAGCGTAGTATTGCAGCACAGAATTTTGCTGTAGTAAGGATGCTGCCAAATTATGCTGACTTGGAATTGCCGCTAGGCAGTAAAAAAGTATTAAAGTCTTTGACCAAAACGACTGCCAAAAAGCTGTTGCAGTCTGATAAAATTTGGTTTGATCCGAAAGAAAAGGACTTTTACCATAAAGACTCTCCAGACGTTAAGTTATCAGCGGATCAGATTACTGTGGTAGAAAGCTCACTGGAACTGTTTGAAGAATTTTCGCTTGATAGCTTAGTATCTTTTGAAAGTAAACTGGAACAGAATTATGCATTTGCGTTACAACATCCGGTAGGTGCCAGGATATTTGAAATGCTTAAGAACTGGAATCATTTCATCAGTTTTGAGGACATTACATATTACCATGCAAGGATATTAGGCGAACATCAGCGTCCATATCATGATTCTGAGATGATGAAAGCACCTACAAATGTTTCAGCACACGGTCGCTATAATGAGGTAGGAAGAAGTTGCTATTATATCGCCGAAGATAAGGAAGGTGCATTAAAGGAAATCTATAAGCACAGTGGAGGAACAAAACCTCGTGTGCAAGTAATCGGGCTCAAAGCTGTAAAACCTGTTAAATTATTGGATTTGTCAGGAGAAGCAAAGAAAACAAATCGTTTCATTGAGCATATGAGATTTACCGTAGAAAATGAAACGGGTAAAACAGTACATGAATATCTACTTCCTAATTATGTTGCATCATGTTGCAAGGAAATAGGAATTGATGGAATCAGATATAGAAGCACTGGATATAACTGCTGTGTTCTTTGGAAGGATGACTATTTTGAATATGCAGAAGGCAGCAGAGAAGTAATACCAGAGTAAGAAGAATATATATAAGCGAATATAGAAAGGAACCTTGATATAAAAAATCTGAAGGATTGGAGGATAAGGTATGAATTCAGGTGCACTGAAACGAACATTAGTTGCAGATTTACAATATGACCCTAAGTTTTCGGATTGTAAAGAAAAATTGTTTCCGATAATTTGCAGAAGTACAATTAACTGTGTTCCACAATGGAAATTTGCAACAAGATCAAATCAACACTGGGAAAATGTTGAAATTCGAGTGCCAATTCCTTTGATGGCTAAAGCAACAGAGCTAAAAGATAAAATCGATAGACTGGTATATTATGTTTACGAAGAAGATGATGAATACGCTATTCAAGATGTGGAACTCAGATCACAGATAATATATTCTGATATTGAGCCGGAAGTATCAAATGATGTTGAGTTCGATAGAATTCAGGATGTTTTAATACAAGGAATTAGAGATGCGAAGTATTTGATTTGGGTTGCTGTTGCATGGTTCTCTAATGAGGTTTTGTATCAGGAATTATTAAAGAAGAAGCAAAACGGTATACACATACGGATCATTATTTCAGATGAAGATTCAAATCAAAACCTATTGCAAGGATTAAAAGAAAACTTTGAATGTGTTGTTGTTCCACGTTCTGGTGTGTGGGGAACAAATCGTATGCATGATAAGTTCTGTATTGTGGACTTAGATTATATCATGCATGGATCTTATAATTGGACGAAGGCCGCTAATTATAATGGAGAAACATTGGTAACAACGGTTGACCGTGATTTGGTAAAAAAATTCGCAGATGAATTTTTGAAAATATATAATGAAAATAAATGAGATATTAGTTCAGTATCTCTACAGTGCTATACTTAAACCACAATAAAAGGAAAGAGGTTATCATAATGCCCAGAACGAAAGGCAGCAAAAACCGTCCCAAAACCAATACCCCCAAAGACTACGCATCCCAGATTGCGGAGAAGCAGGAGACTATTGCGTCTCTGAATACTGAGATCGCATCCATCACTGTAAACATTGACACTTTGAAGGCTGATCTGAAAGCAAAGAAGGCTGCTCTGAAGAAAGCCGAAAAAGAAGTGGCATCCCTGGAATCGAAGAAGGCAAAGGCAGATGCTAAGGCCGCTGAAGAAGCGAAGAAGACCGAAGCAGAGGCTGTGCTGAAGAAGCTGCTGGCCAGCGGCATGAGTGCGGATGAAATCCTCGAAAAACTGAAATAAGATCGGCCGTGTGGACAAACTGAACTCCAGAAGTTCACACGGCTTTTTTTGAAGGTCACTATATAGTTTATAACGGAAATAAAAGAAATGGAGTGTGACATAAAATGAATTTATCAGAAATACATCATATTGCAATCATCGTATCTGACTATGAAGCAGCTAAGGATTTCTATGTGAACAAGCTGGGCTTCTCTGTTATCAGAGAAAACTACCGTCCAGAGCGTAAAGATTGGAAGCTAGATCTGCGTGTTAACGAACACACAGAGCTGGAGATTTTTGCAGAAGAAAATCCGCCGAAGCGTGTGAACCGTCCGGAGGCCTGTGGCCTACGTCATCTTGCGTTCTGCGTTGATAGTGTGGAACAGACGGTGAATGAGCTGGCAGAGGTCGGGATTGAATGCGAGCCGATCCGTGTGGATAGTTACACCAGAAAAAAGATGACTTTCTTCCACGACCCGGATGGCCTGCCGCTGGAGTTGCATGAATAATCATGGGCGAGAAAATACCATATAAAGCCAGAAATCCGGGCGGCGGTCGAAAGAAGTTGAAGCCTGAGTATAATGCCGGGAAGAATCTGAAAGAGCAGATGGATGCTGCTGTGGCACTTTATGGGGAGGACTGCTCCCTCCAATCCATTGCCGATGCCCTGAACCTGAATCCGATCAAAGTCCGAAAGCTGCTTATCACAGCCGGGATCTATGAATCAGACATAGCGAAGATGGTGCAGCGTACCTTTAATAATTACAAAGAGTCCCAGAGTTACAAGGATGCAGTTCTCTCCACCGCATCAGCCCTTAAGTTGTCCAAAGCCTCCGTCACCTCGTACCTGCCATACGAAAAGGGCGTATACTTTCCAAAGGAGGCACCTGTGGAAAAAATCAGTGTGGGAGCAGAGCGGCAGCGGAGATACCGAGCAGTAAGAAAACTGCGAACCGAGCCGACAGAGGAGCACCTGTGGGAAGTGGTCCTGCTTTATTCTGGAGTGCGGTTCAAAACCTACTCCGGTTTACCCTTTACCTATGAAATACGAAAAGGTCGGAATGGGCAATACACAAAAGAACTTTGGATCGACCGCCGGGAGAATAGTAAAAGCCTGGCATGGAGTTCAGTATTGCTGGCACTGAACAATATAAAAGAGGTGGGAGCGGTGGTGGATAGGCCAAAAACTCTGGGCGACATCCGAGGCGTGACTTATATTTATGGAATGTTCTACCGATTCGGACTCATTGATATGCCGGATAAAGTGAATGGGAAGATGAAAAGAGCTGGTCGGCAGATGTGACATTCTAAGGATGGATGACGTCTTTTATCGTTGACTGTTCCATATCGAACAAATATCCTCCTTCTTCCACCGTACCCTTCAAAAATACGTCCGGTGAAATTTCAATCCCAAAACCGCCGGGAAAAAGCTGCAAGGGCCACAAACAACCTGCTACACAGCCATCTGGTATCTGCTCACCCCCATAAGATCCACCCCAAGATCACCCCTCAAAGCCGCAAGATCACGGACTGAGGAGAGTACCTGGGCAGGGCAGACGCCCCGGCGGAGGCCCCCGGGCCCCAGACTCTCCGAAGGATGATGAATGAGAATATGCGCTATCGCTCGCATGAATATACCACCCGAAAAAGAAATAAGAAAAACTTGAAAATAACGCTGAAACGTGATATAATAGTGGTACGAACAAGCCGGGTTTAGTACGACAACTGTGCGCTGTGGTACTGTAACTGTTGTTTCGAAATTAGGAACGACTACAAAAAGTGTGCGAAAAACCAGCGTAGCTACGACGACACCTACCAGGTCCAGGTCGTGTCTTGGTACGACAACGAGAACTCCTACACCTCTCAGATGGTCCGTACCATCAAGTACTTCGCTGAGAACTGCTGATGACGTTCTGCCGTTAAAAATCGCCTGATTTGTCTGCCGGAGTTTGTCTTGCTCAACTACGAACAAGCCTGACTAGGTACGACAACCATATCTAGGAATTTTTCGCCCTTCTTTTTGTGGTCCGCCGCAAAAGGAAGGGTGTTTTTTTATGTGTTTGAAGGAGCTTCGGGACGAATTTTTGTATGACTGCGAATGCCGCCACCTGGCAAAAGGGTCTCTGCGGAATTATCGGGCATCTACCCGGTTCTTGCTGGAATTTCTGGAACGGAAGCAGATCACAGAACTGGAGAATGTGCGCCCACGGCACCTTCGGGACCTGATGAAGGAAAAGCAGGATGCAGGCAATACGCCCCGGTACATCAACGACCTGCTGAAGGTCTGGCGCACTTGGTTCAATTATCTGGTGGAGGAGGGCTATTTGGAAGAGCGAGATAACCCGGCCAAAAAGGTGAAGCCACTGCGGCAGCCCCGGACCATCATTGATACCTTTACCGCAGCAGAAATGAAGCGGATGATCCAGTTCTACGACGGCAAGGACTTTCTGGAGGTGCGGAACAAGACCATCATCATGCTGCTGTTTGACACAGGGATGCGCTGTAACGAGATGATCCTGATGGAGCCGGAGGACATCAAACCGGATTACATTCTGGTGAAGCATGGCAAGGGCGGCAAGGAGCGTGTGGTGCCGAAATCTCCGGCACTGTCCAAGCAGCTCATCAAATACTGTGCGCTCCGGGATGGTTACCGGAAAGAATGCCCCACCTGCCACAGAAACCTTTTCCTCAGCAAAACAGGCAAGCCCCTCACGGATGAGGCAGTTGCTCGGATGTTGAAGCACGCTGCAGAGGAAGTGGGAGTCTCCTCCTCGGTACGGGTCAGCCCCCACACCTGCCGCCATACCTTCGCTCAGATGCAGCTGAAGAATGGCCTGGACCTGTACAGTGTCTCTCGCCTGATGGGGCACGTTAATATCATGATCACCCAGCGATATCTGTTGGGCATCAAAGATAAGGACATCGTGGACCGGGGTACCCAGACCAGCCCCTTGATGAACCTGTAAAAGAATAGAAGATCGTGTGCTTGGGAGCAGTTCCGCCGGGTGGTGGGGCTGCTTTTTTGATAGATGAGCATAAAAATACCCCCATTGCTCTGCGGAGAGAGTAACGGAGGTGTAAGATCAGTCGATTTCTTGGTCTAAAAGCTTGAGGAGTTCGATGGAACTGGGGGTGGCGTATTGATCGTTGAAGCTGTCTATAAAGACAAGATTCGCAAGAGCCTGATTCAACTGATAGACGGCCTTATTATTGGAATGCTTCAGCAGGAAGATGAATTGACGCCGCAGATCCCCATCAAACTGATGGGTCCTTATGGTAAGCAGAAGTTTTATGGTGACTTCTTTCCCGAGAGCGTTTAGCCGGTCGAAATTGCACAAAGTATCGTATCTTTTGTCACCTATATCAAACGGAATAGAATTGTCCGTTTCAGTGTTGTTAGGAAGATGATTGCCGGTATCTTGTGAATCTTCGGATTCGTGTTCGGGTGGGCGGTGCTTGGAGAGGGCTCCGTTGCTGGATGGAGAATAATGGCTGCCCAAAATCTCGGTTAAGGATAGCTCTCCCGATTCCAGTAGTGCTCCAATGGGTACGTCAAGAGAGTGTGCAATGTCCTCTAGCAGACCGAGGTCGAACCGATCGGTGTTGCGATTCACCATATTATACAAGGTGGTATAGGGGATGCCGACCATGCGGCTGAGTTCTTTGATGGAAATCCTCTTGGCTTCTGCAATCGTCTTGATGTTCTGACCGACGCGCATTTCGAAACACTCCTTTCTAATAGATGTATATATAATACTACGAAATTCTAAAATGTCAATATTTACAGAAAGAGAAAATGAATAAAAACCAAGAACGAGAATTGACGATACTAACAAATTCTCAATTTGGATAGTTGTTTTTGAAAAAGTTCTTGACATGGGTACTGGTTGGGAGTATACTTACGCTGCGTGGATGACCGATATGAGAATCTCGCAAGAGTCCATTTCGGACCAACTTTTTAAGAAAGGAGATGCCATCATGGGGAGAGGGCTGAATCTGTACCCGAGGACGAGGTAGCGAGGTGTTGCCTCCGCAAGGACTACACGGGATGTGCTGCTGCAGCTAAAATCCCATAGCCCTGATAGGTGATTGGTTGGACTGATTCCCGGGTCACTGGGGGGCAGTTGACTGGTCCGTCTTAAAATACAACAAATCGAGGAGGGAGCACAGGATGGATAGCTCGTAGAGCCTGGGCCGTGTATCGCCTGAAAAAACAATGGTAAAAAATAAGGGAGGCATTTTATGCTAAAGATTTTTGACAACTACTATCTGGACGCAAGCAGTGTGTGCTATATGCTGAAAAAAGCTCATGTGAAAGGTGACGGCAAGCTGGAGTACGATGTCTGTACCTACCACACCAGGCTGGAGGAGGCGTTGGCGGAAGCTGTGCGGCGTGGGCTCCGAGAGGGGGTCGCAGGCGAGAAGCTGACGGAATGGGAGCAGCTGTGCGGCGAACTCCGGCGGCTGAAGAGTGAGGTCCAGGGGCTGCTGGAGTCTATCAGCCCTGCAGACGATGCTTTGGACCTGGCTCTGAAGAACGGAAACAATTGTGCATAAATAGGAGGGACTATATGCTGGAACTTTACTTTAATGATGGAAATTTTCTGCCCGAGAGCCGTGAAGAGGAGCAGTCCGCAGAGACAGTGCTCAACATCATGCTGGCTGGAAAAACGACCGACACGGAGATGTGCATCTGGCCCTGTTTTTACCATGCGCCCATGTGCAAGGGGGTGCTGATCAATCTGGACGACGGCACAACGCTGCGGATCAAGCCTTTCTTGAATAAGGAGGGAGAGCCGGAGCTGCTGATCGGATGTGTGACAGAGGAGACTGTCGGGGAGGTGTACCAGTGGGTCTCGAATTATGACTAAGGTGAGCATCGCACTGGAAATAAGCCTGCATTCGAAAACGATATTTAATGAAAAGGAGCTATAAAATGGTTGAAAATAACGTGAAAGAGAACCTGTTTGACGATGAGGAGAACATCTATGTGGGCCTGAGTGATCTGGTGAACCTCAGAGAGTCGGCGGAACTCAGGGAAGCCGCAAACGCATTTGAGAGCTATCTGGTAAACTATGCACAGGTAGCACACATGCCGCAGAGTGTCTTGTCGGATATCTGCCAACTGTCTGTATAGGCGGCACACAGGGGAATGGAATTTTGTTTTATGAAGGGGTTCGAGCTGGGCTGCGGTGTAATGAGAAGCGCACTGGAAGGGGAGCTGGAAGCCGACGACTGCGCTGAAACCGATGAGAATTATGGGTTGGAAGGATGCGTCGCTATGGAAGAGGACTGCTTGGCGGACGATCTGGACGACGAGTGAATTTTTTGATGGATCAGGCAGGAGAAATAAAACTATGGTGGATATCTACTTAGAGGGTGCCGAGGTCCATGCCGAAGCACCTGAAGAAGAGCAGGAAGCAGCACTTATTCTGAATGCGGTGCTGTCCGGAAAAACGACCCCGGCGGATGGATGCATCTGTCCGGATAAAAGGGACTCCACAATCGGCAAAGGCATCACGATGCGGTTCTGCGATGGTACGGGTGTGGCCATTACGCCTACCTTGGACGTAGAGGGCAACCCCGAATTGGAAATCTGCTGCGGCATCGGGGATTTTGATCAGGAGGAACTCGATGAGACGGTCTACTATGAGGTGACGCTCCAATCAAAGCCTGTGCTGAGGAGCTATATCGCTGCTGCGTATCGGCTTTGCAATGAACTGACCGACAGCGAGCTTGTGCAGATGGGGCATGACCGGGATAGGGGGCGCATTCGTCTGCTGCAGGCACTGGAAACGGTGGATGCACTGGCCGATTACGATGAAGAGGCGGCAACGGAAGAGTTTGGAAATTATATGGATGCCAATTTCTCCACTGTGACCTTCAAGCCGGAGTTTGTGAACCCCCGGGCGGCACGATGGCGTGGAATGTAAAGGATAAGGAGGACATTTACGATGGACAACAAGACCTGTAACGTGGATATTTTGGGTGTGTCGTTGGGCGAAGAAGGATATTTGATCATCCCACGGCAGACACGGGAGCTGTGTGAGCCGCTGGTGAAGGCCGCAGATGCGCTAGAGAAAGCACTGGATGACCTGCCGGTCGATGTGACAGACAAGAACAGGATCGCAGGGCTGTCGGCAGAGCTGATGGCCCAGGCAGAGCAATACGCAGTAGTACTGGGGGTCCAGGCATACTTGGAGTTTACCAGAACGCTGACCCCGGAGATGCGCGTTGGGCTTGAAGGGCACAAGGACAATGGGGTGCCAGAAACATGATCCGAGGCAAACAAAAAACCGCCTTACCTGCGCCAACAGGTAAAGCGGCTATAGGGACGGGAATGATGTGTGATGTTCATTCTCATTCCTATAATATCACAGAACAAGGCGTTTGAATAGAGTTTTTTTCTGGGCAAGCGCATAATAAACCGGTGCACGGTCTGGCAGGATGGCTAGGCTATGCGCCTTATTATTATAGAGGAAATGTATCAATATATGAAAACAAAAATGCCCTTTGACGGCTTCTTCTTGAAGAATTTGGATGAACAGAACGGAACCTGCAAATATGAGGAATATCTACGCAACTGCAAGGAGAACCCATTGACCGAGGAAGAGCGGCGGGAATGGACGGAAAGCACCCATGCAGCGATTGCTGAGCTGGAACGGTTGAACGCAGAGCCGAAGCCCACCAGACAGGCAGCAGAGCCGGAAGCAGAGGCAGATGGGACATCCAGCCCCCAGACGCCAGAGCCCGCCGAGCCGCAGGGAGGGTGCTGTACCGGACAGGAGGCAGAGGAAGCACCAGAGGTGGAGGTGACTGCAGCGGAGAAGACGTTTGTTCCACAGGGAGAGGGCGCTTTGCTGCTCCCGGCGGAACCGACAGTGATCCCGGAGGTGGCCAGCGAGCCGAAGCGGGTACGCATCACGGAGCTGGTGAAGGAGAACTTTAAAAACTGGCGTGCCGGTACCAGAATCGTCTTTGATGCAGGCGTGAACTCAGGTAAGACCTACTTTATCCTGAATGTTCTGCTGCCATGGGCATATCAAAAGCACAGGAAAATTATATATCTTTGCAATCGTGTCCCCCTGCAAAATGAGATCCAACAGGAAGTGGAGCGGCTTGGAAGGGCGGAAGAGAAGGTTGGGTGTTGGAATCATGACCTTCGGCAGTTCGTTTACGAAACCAGAGTAACGAATAAATATAAAGATACGATCCGGGTAGAGACCTATCAGTGGATGGAGTCGTTCTGCAGGGGCAACCCGAAGGGAGTAATGAACTACTTCAGAAGATTTAACTATATAGTGGCAGACGAATACCATTATCTGTTAACGGATGCAGCTATCAATAAATATATCGATCTCTCCTATGTGACACTGAACGAACTGACAAAGTATCGCCCGGTGATCTTTATGAGTGCAACCGCACATCCGTTCTTTCACCGTTGGCGGGATGAGACAAATGAGGCCCTGCCGGAGAACTACTACCATATCCCGTCGGACTACAGCTATGTAGAGCGTGCGGTCTTTTACTGGACAGATGCTGAGGAAATCAAAATAATCCGACAGGAAGCAAGGAGGGGGAAGGTTCTGGTATTCGTCGATCGGATGAGCAGGATAAGAAAACTGGTGAAAGAATTAGAAGACGAGTTTACAGGGGAGATCGCCACGGCCTGCTCGCCCTATCGCCCAGAAGCAAGAGAGTTTGATGGGCTGGAAGAGGTGCTGCAGGATGGGAAACTGCGCAAGAGGATCACAATTGTGACGACCGTGTTTTACAATGGTGTCAACATCAAAGATCCGGAATTGATCTGTATCATCAGCAGGCTGTGGGACCCGATCGTAAATGCGCAGATCTTGGGACGAAAGCGGCCGGTAAGCAAACAGGACACCTGCGCAGTGTACTTTAAAGGCTATAGCCCCGACCGAATCAAGCAGGAACGCGAACATATCAGAAAAAGACAGCTGGAGCCAGCAAAGAAATGGAAAGATGGAAAGTCTGATCCTGAGGTGTGGCAAGAGTACCTGCATAAGCCGGGTATTGTGAAGATGCTGGATAAGTACAGCCAGACGGTTAACCGCGATGAATACGGTAATGGCTGGGAGTGGAGACGCCGCGCAGAACATCAATACCTCGTTCAGATGGATGCGCTCAAACTGATGATGGAAAAAGGCTATCAATGGGGGATGCTGTATGCTGTTGCAGAAAGTAATGCGCTTCTGAGCAAAATCGAACCGCTACGGTTCAAAGAGCTGGAGGACTATATTGAAGAGAACCTTGGAAAACCTATTCTGGGCGAGATCATGCGAAAGGAGCTTGTTGAACGCGGCTGTATTACCAACCCCAATGATCGGCATAAAGATAAATCTGAGCCTTCTTTGAAAATTGTCAATCGATATTTGATATACTATGGTGTAGAAGCAAAATCGGATGAGAAAAGAATCAATGCAAAACAAAAGGCAACATTCTGGACACTGTATCGATTGTAACCATGATTCTGTCGATTTTTTTCACATTGTATAATATAAAAAAGTGAAAATTTTCGACAAGTATAAATAATGTTTTGAGCTAAAAGAGTATTACGAATAATGAAGCAGAGCGTGAGCGATGCTTTATTGCTCGTGATGCTCTTTTACTCGAAACAAAACGGAAAGAATCGTTGAAAACGATGAGAGACGTTTGCCTGCATGCAGGTCAAGAACCATCAGCAAAAAATAAAGTGGATTGTTTAACCGTGGCTTGGTATCTGATCAATAGGAATTTGTCGATGATTAGTAAATAAGTGTTTGCGTCTGCGTGTGATCTGATGAAATAATGGTGCAGTGTGGATTGCGTGGACTCTGGTAAGCGTCTGCCCGGTGCGATTCTGTCTGGGTTTGATACCATTAAAAAGTATACCTCAAGCAGAATGTGACGTGCTGCCATATAATACAAGGCCGCCTACACTGTGGACACCGTTTGATGGCTGAATTTTGGGCTGTCAAAGGGAGCTGCATTCCACGCTCCCCCTGAAACATGACTCAAGAAGGGGGGGTCAATTTGAAATCCCCTTGAAACCTTATAATGGTCAAACCAATCGTGGTCGCATTTGCGGCTCATAGTGTTTCCTCCTACGTTTTACTGCGTGTGTTCGATGCTTTTGCATCGCTCCGGGTGGCCTTTTCCTACTGCATAGGGTGGGACATTGGTGGTGCACTATCTGCTTTTGATGCAGCTTTTCCCCTGGAAATTCCTATGTGGCAGAGGGCCTGGTCTGACGTTGGAATACACCTGGTCCTTCGCCTTACGATCGTGTGGAACGCCACCGCCGGCCTTCCTTGCTTTATGAAACAGGATCGCTGGGCTGCCATGAAACCTTGGGTCTGACAATATGATAGCAGATGATATGTACAATTATTGGGATTTATAAGATGACTTATGTGAAATCTTGTGGGGCTCTGGGTGGTGGTGCCTTGATTGCCTGTTTCCCTGTCCATGGAATAGGGTGCCCCCTGTGATCGCTACCCGGCTCCCGGTGGAGGAGAGAGGGCAATAACTCCTATATGGGGTAGAGAAAAGGCGTTTTTCCCTCTACGGACCCCGGGGGGTGGTTAAAAATCTGAAATAGGCGTCCAATATAGTAGGAAGGGGGAGTTGTAAAATCTCCCCAGCACAGGTCAAAAATAGACAGGTGCCCTTTACAGAGGAGAGGGTAGAACCAGAAAATTAAGGCGTAGAGCCGGCTTTTTTGCAGGTGGAAAGACGATATTGGAGAATCTTGGATACAATATAGAAAAAACCTGATTTTACGGACCCTTTTTTGGAGGCGTCTGAACCACAAACCTACCGCAAAATCTTGTAACATAATGGGATTTATGGTAGAATAGTGGTTGTGATGAGAAAAAGATCCAAGGCGTCATGGCATCTTTTCCCACGGGGATGAAAGGTGCCCCTGGAGTTGCGGCTGGGGATAACCCGACGGTCTCTGCGATTGTACACAACCAGCAAGAAACCGCCTGATTGAAAGCGATGGTACAATAACTTCCTGATTTTGGCTCGGGAGGGCTGGCTTGCAGCCTGAGCAGCGCAAGAAAGTGCCCCACGGGACCTCTGATGACACATGAAGATGAAACCTGCTAAAACAGTGTGGCCGCATCGCATTTGAAATGACCCTGGACGAATCTGTCGCCCAGGGTTTTTATTTGCCTGGAAGTGGATAACAACGAAGGTATCGCAAGCTGGAATAGGAGGATTGCTTGTTAAGTGACGATGGCAGGTGCCTGATAAAACAGTTGGATGTCTGAAAATGACTGTTATAAGAGTAAGCCAAAAGCATAAAGGTGCATAGTTGCACCATGAGATCGTGGAAGTGAGAGGATAGAAAAATGGAAGCAGTTAAGTGCGCAAAACCGTTGGAAATCAACCGAAAAGAAAATCTGAAAAATCATAAGTGGTACTGGATCGGTCGTCGGACCCAGGATGTGATCCTGTCCCTGATCGCCCTGGTGGCGCTGTCTCCTGTGATGCTGATCACTGCTATTGCCATTATGATCGATGACCCCTCGGCGGGACCAATCTTCAGCCAAATCCGTATCGGCCGCAACGGCAAGCCCTTTAAATTCTACAAGTTCCGTTCGATGTGTGCGAATGCGGAGGCGGAACTGGATGATCTGCTGGACCAGAATGAGATGGATGGCCCGGTGTTCAAGATCAAGGAAGACCCTCGGATCACTCGTGTGGGTAAGTTTATCCGCAAGACCAGCATCGATGAGCTGCCGCAGCTGTGGAACATCCTGAAGGGCGATATGAGCATCGTGGGTCCTCGCCCGGCACTGCCTCGTGAGGTGGAGCAGTATACCCAGTATGATTGGCAGCGTCTGTATGTTACGCCGGGCCTCAGCTGCTATTGGCAGATCGCACCCCATCGGAATGAACTCTCTTTTGAGGAGTGGATGGACCTGGACGTGAAATATGTTAAGGAACGCAGCTTCTGGGTAGACTGGAAGATCATTTTTAAGACCTTCAAGGTGTGCCTGCTGGGGTTCGGAGAGTGAGCTCCAGATACGAAAGGACATTCAGGCGGCAGGTTGTCCAGATGGAGTTGATGTGATCGGGTGCCTGTTGCAAACAATAAGAAGATAGGAAACATAGCATCATGATACACTGCAGTCAACTGAAGAAAGATTGCTGTAAAGTAAATGGCTCTATGACCCGAAGTTTATATTGTCTTACCTCAGAACAGAACACGGGGCTGAGGTGGTAAGGTAACGAGCAGCGGACAGGTGTATGAACCTATCCGCTATTTGTGTTATCTGGGATAGATGCTTCGAGTGGTTGACTGTAGAGCCAATCATGTGTGGGGGTTGTGAGGAAACAGTATGGACAAAAAACTTGCAGTTGCAATGTTCGGACAGAAGCGATTATCAAGAGAGGGCGGCGTAGAGATCGTTGTCAAAGAGCTCTGTACTCGAATGGCACGAGACGGATATGAAGTGACCTGCTTCAACCGTGGTGGCCATCATGTGAGCGGCGCAGAGTATGACCAAGCGGTGGAGTATAAGGGCGTCCGTCAGAAAACGGTCCCTACCATCGACGCAAAGGGGGCTAGAGATATAATAGGGTCAACCAAGAAAACCTACGATAACTAAATGGTTTTGACGGCTTGAGTTGTCCTTCAAATGTTTTATTTGTTGAAAAACTGCAAGAAGCGGGAAATCCTGAGGGTTATATGTAGGTGGCTTTTGGAAGCTCTGTTTTGACCCACAAAAAGGAGCAGCAAATAAAGATTGCAGGAGAGTTCAAGCCTACGGTGGATTGCCTTTGTGCGATCCGCCGTGGGTTTGTTGCTGTTTATATAGAAAAAGTGAGGAGTGCAGAATGTACATGAATGACGGAAATAAAACGAAAATCAATCTGAGAAACAAGAGTGTTTTTATCACGGGTGTAGCTGGTTTTATCGGTTCTAACCTTGCAAAGAGACTGCTCTCCACGGTGGAGGGTGTCAAGGTTGTGGGTCTGGACAACATGAACCACTATTATGATGTGCGCCTGAAGGAAGCACGTTTGAACGAATTGGAGCAGTTTGACAATTTCAGCTTCGTAAAAGGTAATCTGGCAGACAAGGCTGTGATCGAATCTATCTTTGAGCAGTATAAGCCGGAAATCGTAGTGAACCTCGGTGCGCAGGCGGGTGTCCGCTATTCCATTACGAACCCTGATGCCTATGTGGAAGCAAACTTGATTGGCTTCTATAACATTCTGGAAGCCTGCCGCCATTCTTACGATGAAGGGCATACTCCGGTGGAACATTTGGTTTATGCGTCGAGTTCTTCCGTATACGGCAGCAATAAAAAAGTGCCGTACAGTACGGATGACAAGGTGGATAACCCGGTATCGCTGTATGCAGCGACCAAGAAGTCCAACGAACTGATGGCACATGCCTATTCTAAACTGTACAACATTCCTTCCACGGGTCTGCGCTTCTTCACAGTATACGGCCCTGCTGGTCGCCCGGATATGGCGTACTTCGGCTTTACTAACAAGCTGCTGAAAGGCGAAACGATTCAGATTTTCAACTACGGTAACTGCAAGCGTGACTTTACTTATGTGGATGATATTGTCGAGGGCGTTGTCCGTGTGATGCAGGGTGCGCCGGAACGTAAAAATGGTGAAGATGGTCTGCCCGTTCCTCCGTATGCAGTTTATAACATCGGCAACCAGAACCCGGAAAATCTGCTGGACTTTGTACAGATTTTGCAAGAAGAACTGATTCGTGCTGGTGTTCTGCCGGAAGATTATGATTTTGAAGCACACAAAAAATTGGTTCCGATGCAGCCTGGTGATGTACCTGTGACCTATGCAGATACCAGTGCGCTGGAGCGTGACTTCGGATATAAGCCCTCTACCAGTTTGCGCGAGGGGTTGCGGAAGTTCGCTGAGTGGTACGCAAAGTTCTACAAATAATGAAGAATAGGAAAATAAACCGATGAAGTGTGTTGAGGTTTACAAGGAATTATATCATCAGGAACCGTTTGATGTGGCGTTCTGCCCGTACCGCATCAGTCCGCTGGGTGCGCATATCGACCATCAGTACGGAAAAATCAATGGTTTGGCAATCGACAAGGGAATCCACATGGCCTACCACCCGAAACAGAATGGTGTGGTGGAGTTGCAGTCGCTGAACTTCCCGAAGCGTGCCCAGTTCTTTGTAAATGCAGTGCCGGAAGAAAAGCAGGGAGACTGGGCTGATCATCTGCGTGGTGCGGCAAAGATGCTGGGAGAAAAGTACCGCCTGAAAGTTGGTCTGTCTGGCATTATCGAGGGTAGCCTGCCGATTGGCGGTTTGTCCTCGTCGGCTTCGGTCATTATTTGCTTTTTGTCTGCACTGTGCAAAGTGAATGGTATCCATCTAGAGCCGATGGAGATGATTCTCACGGCGAAGGCCGCAGAAAACCAGTATGTTGGTGTTGCTTGCGGCAAGCTCGACCAGAGCTGCGAAGTTCTTTCTAAGAAAAACCATCTACTGTACCTCGATACGAAAGATGACAGCTATGAACTGATCCCTACCAGTGAGAAAATGAAGCCTTATAAGGTGGCAATCTTCTTCTCCGGCTTGGAGCGTTCTTTGAAAAACTCTAAGTACAATCTGCGGCAGGACGAGTGCAAGGCAGCGGCCTATGCACTAATGGGCTATGCAGGGATGGACTATGACACCTTTGCAAATACCCGGCTGCGCGATGTGCCGTATGAGGTGTTTGAAGCCTATAAAGACCGTCTGCCAGAATTGTGGCGTAGACGCGCAGAACACTATTACAGCGAGTTTGCTCGTGCCGAAAAGGGTGCAGAACTGTGGCGTAAAGGTGATTTGGAAGGCTACGGTCAGCTGGTTTTCGAGAGTGGCAAATCTTCCATTTATAATTACGAGTGTGGCTGCGATGAATTGAAAAAACTGTATGAAATTATGGCTGACACTGATGGTATCTACGGTGGCCGCTTCTCCGGTGCGGGATTCAAAGGCTGCTGCATGGCGCTGATTGACCCAGACAAGGCCGAAGATATTGAAGCAAAGGTCACAGCAGAGTATCTGAAAGCGTTCCCGGCATTGGAAGGTAAGTACAGTTTCCATCTGTGCGAGAGTGCCGATGGTGTGGAACTGTAAGGAGAATACATAGATGAAATGTTTGATTTTAGCAGCGGGCTACGCTACACGGCTTTATCCGCTGACGGAGAATTTTCCGAAGCCGCTCCTGAAAGTGGGAGAAAAGTCCATCCTCGATTGGCTGGTGGATGATTTAGTGGATACCACCGATATTGACGAATTTGTGGTAATTTCCAACCACAAGTTCGCGCAGCATTTTGAGGATTGGAAAAGCAATAAGCAAAAGACGCGGCCTTATGAGATTACTGTAATCGACGATGGCACAAGCACCAATGAAACTCGTCTGGGAGCAGTCAAAGATATTCAGCTGGCGGTGGAAAAGCTGAATTTAGCTGATGATTTGCTGGTTATGGCTGGCGACAATGTGCTGGATTTCAGTCTTTCCAAGTTCGTGGAGTTCGCAAAGGAAAAGGATACTTCCTGTGTGATGTGCCATGTGGAAAATGAACTGAAAAAGCAGCAGAAAACGGCGATTATCACGTTGGATGGCAATGACCTGATTACCAGCTATGAGGAAAAGCCGAAAGAGCCGAAAGGAAATCTGGCTGTGCCGCCGTTCTATTGCTACCGTGCCTGTGATGTAAAGCGGATTCAGGAAGCACTGGACAATGGCTGCGGTTATGACGCACCAGGTAGCTTTGCCGCATGGCTGAGCAAACAGACCCCAATGCACGCTTACGTTATGCCGGGCAAACGGTATGACATTGGCGATATTAACAGCTATGAGTATGTGAAGAGTGTGTTCTCAAGATAAGTATACAAGGGAGAAAGTAATAATGAAGGAGTTTAAAGATTTGAAAATTGCCGTGGCCGGTACGGGATATGTTGGGCTTTCGCTGGCAGTGTTGCTGGCACAGCACCATCAGGTAACGGCTTTGGATATCGTTCCTGAGAAGGTGGAGATGATCAATAACAAGAAATCTCCGATTCGGGACGAATACATTGAGAAGTATCTGGCAGAAAAGGAGCTGGATCTGACTGCAACTCTGGATGCCAAGGAAGCGTATTCTGATGCTGATTTTGTTGTCATTGCAGCTCCTACCAACTATGACAGCAAGAAAAATTTCTTTGATACCTCTGCAGTTGAAGCGGTTATCAAACTGGTAATTGAGTATAACCCGGAAGCAATTATGGTGATAAAGTCCACGATTCCTGTTGGCTTCACAGCAAGTGTCCGCGAAAAATATCACTGCGACAATATTATCTTCAGCCCGGAATTTCTGCGTGAGAGCAAGGCTCTGTATGATAACCTTTACCCTTCCCGTATCATCGTTGGTACGGATGTAGAAAACGCTCGGCTGGTAAAAGCTGCACATACTTTTGCTGAATTGCTTCAGGAAGGTGCAATCAAGGAAAACATTGACACTCTGTTCATGGGTTTTACCGAAGCAGAAGCGGTTAAGTTGTTTGCTAATACTTATCTGGCTCTGCGTGTTAGCTACTTCAATGAACTGGATACCTATGCAGAGATGAAGGGGCTGAATACTCAGCAGATTATCAACGGCGTCTGCCTTGATCCGCGTATCGGTACTCATTACAACAATCCCAGCTTCGGTTACGGCGGGTACTGCTTGCCCAAGGACACTAAACAGCTGCTCGCAAATTATGCCGATGTACCGGAAAACTTGATTGAAGCAATCGTTGAGAGCAACCGCACTCGTAAAGATTTTATTGCGGATCGGGTGCTTGAAATTGCTGGTGCTTATGAAGCAAATGATAGCTGGGATGAGAGCAAGGAAAAAGAAGTTGTGGTTGGCGTTTACCGTCTGACGATGAAGAGCAACAGCGATAACTTCCGCCAGAGTTCCATTCAGGGAGTTATGAAGCGCATCAAGGCAAAAGGTGCTACGGTCATTATTTATGAGCCTACACTGAAAGATGGGGACACATTCTTTGGTAGCCGTGTTGTTAATGATTTAGAAGAGTTCAAAAAACAGAGCCAGGCCATCATCGCAAACCGCTATGACAAGTGTCTGGATGATGTGAAGAATAAGGTTTATTCACGCGATATTTTCCAGCGTGATTAATATAAAATTTTTATTTAAAAGGAGAATAATTATGTCTGCATTTGATAACGCAACCCTTATGATCACTGGTGGTACTGGTTCTTTTGGTTCTACCGTTCTGAAGCACTTCCTGGATTCTGACCTGAAGGAGATCCGTATCTTCTCTCGTGATGAAAAGAAGCAGGATGATATGCGCCATGAGCTTCAGGCCAAGCACCCGGAGAACGCCAAGAAGGTGAAGTTCTATATCGGCGATGTCCGCAATCCTCAGTCTATCCGTGACGCAATGCCCGGTGTTGATTACATCTTCCATGCTGCTGCTCTGAAGCAGGTTCCTTCCTGCGAGTTCTTCCCCATGCAGGCCGTCCAGACCAACATCATCGGTACTGATAATGTGTTGCACGCCGCTATTGACGCTGGCGTCAAGCGTGTTGTCTGCCTGTCCACCGACAAAGCTGCTTACCCCATCAACGCTATGGGTATCTCCAAGGCCATGATGGAGCACGTCATCTACGCCAATGCCCGTGTAGCTGCTGAGCGTGGTGGCACTACCATCTGCTGCACCCGTTACGGCAACGTTATGTGCAGCCGCGGTTCCGTTATCCCTCTGTTCATCGACCAGATCAAGGCAGGCAACCCTATCACTATCACCGACCCCAACATGACCCGCTTTCTGATGAACCTGGACGAGGCTGTGGATCTGGTCTTGTTCGCTTTCCAACATGCAAATCCCGGTGATTTGTTCATCCAGAAGTCTGATGCTTCCACCATCGGCGATCTGGCTAAGGCTGTCCAGCAATTGTTCGGCGATACCGGCACGAACATCATCGGCACCCGTCACGGCGAGAAGCTGTTCGAGACTCTGATGACCCGTGAGGAGCGTCTGCGCAGCCAGGATATGGGCCATTATTTCCGTGTTGCTGCGGATAACCGTGACCTGAACTACGATAAGTTTGTCGTCAACGGCGAGGTACATACCATGGCAGACGAGTCCTACACCAGTCATAACACTACCCGTTTGGATGTGGAAGGCACTGTTAAGAAGATCCTGACCACCGAGTATGTCCAGAATGAACTGAAGGGTATCCCGAATGTCTAAGAAAAAGCTGCTTCTGGTTGGTGCCGGTGGCTTCGGGCGCATGGTGGCGGAGCAGGCGATGTTCCAATACGATTGCGCTTTTGTGGATGATGGACAGTCTGTGGGTGCTGAGATCTGTGGTATTCCGGTGATTGGCGGTCTTGCTGATTTGCCGGAGCTGAAAAAAGAGTACAGCTTGCTGGTGGTAGGTATCGGCAACAATCAGTTCCGGGCGCAGGTGTATGAGAAAGCAAAATCACTTGGCTATGCGTTCCCAAACATCATTGCTCCCAGTGCCTATGTCAGTCCGTTTGCTGAAGTCGGCTGTGGCTGTGTGGTTCTGCAAAACGCTTGTATCCAAAATGGAGCCTCTGTCGGAAGCGGTGTTTTGCTGAATGCCGGAACGGAAGTCCACTGTGATGCAACGATAGGGGACTACGCCTTGATCTACACCAGCAGCGTGATTCGCACAGGTGCAACTGTGGGGAAATTTGCCCGCATCGGCAGCAACTGCACCATTTGCAATAATGCAACTGTGCTGGATAGTGCAGATGTTTCGGACTGCACTGCAGTACATTAAGAGGTGAAAGAATGAACATTCTAGTCACAGGTGCCAAGGGTATGGTGGGAACCGCCCTTTGTAACAACCTGAAAAACATTCGTGATGGGAAAAACAAGACCCGTCCGGCACTGGATATTAAAGAAATCTACGAGTATGATCTGGATTCTACCTCGGAGGAACTGGACGAGTACTGCCGCAGGGCAGACTTCGTGTTCAATCTGGCAGGGGTAAATCGTCCAGAAAACCCGGAGGATTTCATGAAGGGCAACTTCGGCTTTGCATCTGACCTGCTGAACTGCTTGAAAAAGCACAACAACAAGGCAACCATTATGCTGTCCTCCTCCATTCAAGCTACGTTGGCTGGCCGCTTCGGTAATAGTGAGTATGGTCGTAGCAAAAAGGCTGGCGAGGAGCTGTTCTTCCAGTATGCTGAAGAAACTGGGGCTAAGGTTGCCGTCTATCGCTTCGTGAACCTGATGGGGCATAGCCGCCCCAAGTACAACAGCGCCGTCAGTACCTTCTGCTGGGCGGTTGCCAACGATGAGCCTTTCACTGTCAATGACCGCAGCACCGAGCTGGAGCTGCTGTACATTGACGACCTAGTAGAAGGAATGTTTGATCTGCTGGAAGGCAAGGAACAGCACTGCGAATTTGACGGTGTAGAGACTATTCTGAAAGAAGATGGCCGTTACTGCTGCGTCCCCGTGACACACAAGGTAACACTGGGCGAGATCGTAGATCTGCTGCAGGAGTTCAAGGAACAGCCGACTACGCTCATGATGCCCAAGATGCCAGACGGTTCCTTTGCTAAGAAGTTGTATTCCCTGTACCTGACCTATCTGCCGACGGACAAGTTCAAGTATGCCCTGAAGATGAACGTGGACAACCGTGGTTCTTTCACGGAATTGGTTCATACCGCTGACTGTGGGCAGGTGAGCATCAACATCAGCCGCCCAGGTATCACCAAGGGGCAGCACTGGCACAACTCTAAGTGGGAGCTGTTCATCGTGGTTGCCGGTCACGGACTGATTCAGGAGCGGAACATCAACACCGGAGAAACGGTGGAGTTTGAGGTTTCTGGCGATAAGATCGAGGCAGTCCACATGATTCCCGGCTGGACTCACAATATCATCAATCTGTCGAAAACGGAGAATCTGGTGACGGTGATGACCTGTAATGAGATCTTTAACCCGAACCACCCGGACACCTTTTTCGAGCCGGTGTAAGAAAAGATACTGGTTGACGTTAGGAGAATATTATGGAACACAATTTTAAATGGAAAAATGACGGGCGCACCAAGGTCATGATTGGCTGTGGCACCCGTCCTGAGATCATTCGGCTGGCTGCCGTTATCAAGCGTTGCCGTGAATACTTTGACTGCTGCGTGGTCTATTACAATCAAAACTGGGACAGAAACCTTTCCACCGTTTTCTGGGAGGATTTCGAGTTGAAAAACACCTTCGGGGAGTATGGCCCGGACATTTTGGTGCCGGTGGTTGGCGAGAATCTTGGTGTTACCTGCGGCAACATTATGGGCCGCAGCTATGAACTCCTCTCTGAATTGCAGCCGGAGGGCTATCTGGTGCTGGGCGATACCAACTCCTGCCTTTCTGCCATCAGTGCAAAACGACTGCACATCCCGCTGTTTCACATGGAGGCAGGCAACCGCTGCAAGGACGAGTGTCTGCCCGAGGAGACCAATCGCCGTATCGTGGATGTGATTTCCGACGTGAATATGTGCTATTCCGAATTCGCCCGGAAGTATCTGGCGGATACGGGTCTGCCCAAGGAGCGTACCTACCAGACAGGTTCTCCTATGGCAGAGGTGCTGCACATGAATCTGGAGAAGATTCAGAAAAGCGATGTGTTGGAGCGTCTGGGGCTGGAAAAGGATAAGTATATTCTGCTGTCCGCCCACCGTGAGGAGAACATCGATTCCGAAAAGAACTTCCTGAGCCTGTTTACTGCTATCAACGCACTGGCAGAGAAGTACGATATGCCCATCCTGTACTCCTGCCATCCCAGAAGCAAGCACCGTCTGGAAAAGAGTGGCTTCAAACTGGATCCTCGTGTCCGGGTCAATGAGCCGCTGGGCTTCAACGACTACAACAAGCTGCAAATGAACGCTTTGGCAATCGTCTCCGACTCTGGCACTCTGCCCGAGGAGAGCAGCTTCTATCTGTCCATTGGTCATCCCATCGCCGCCGTGTGCATCCGTACCAGTACGGAACGTCCCGAGGCGCTGGAAGCCGGTGACTTCATTTTGGCTGGTATTACCACTCGGGAACTTCTCAACGCCACCGATATGGCCATTAAGATGAAGCAGAAGGGCGTTCTGGGCAAGCCCTGCCCGGACTATGTGGACGAGACCGTGTCCATGAAGGTGGTTCGCATCATTCAGGGTTATGTAAACGTGGTCAATAAGATGGTGTGGAGGAAATACTGAGTTATAAAGTGAGAAAGCTATGCGACGAGTGAATATATTAGGTGTTGAAATTTCGGCTGTTAACAAAGAAACTGCGATTCAATATTTATTAGAAAACATGGACAAAGCAAGAGGAAAATATATTTGTGCTTGTAATGTTCATACTACCGTAACAGCACATGAGAATTTGGACTATCAAGCGGTTCAAAACAATTCATTTATGACTTTGCCAGACGGAAAGCCCTTATCTAGCGTTGGAGTTCGTCGCGGGTATTCGGAAATGGGGCGAGTGACCGGGCCTGATTTTATGGAGCAAGTGATTGCAGCCACAGAAAAAAGTGATGCTCGTCACTATTTTTATGGAACAACGCAAAAAAATCTGAATGCATTACTTGAATACTTAAAGGCGAATTATCCACAATTATCCATTGTCGGTTGTGAGCCATCATTGTTTAGGCCGTTGACGATACAAGAAGAAACAGAACTGTGCGATAGAATCAACGAATCGAAAGCGGATTTTGTATGGGTTGCACTCGGTGCGCCACGTCAAGAAAAGTTCTGTGCAAAACTCAGCAAAAATACAAAGGCCGTTTGGATAGCTGTTGGTGGAGCATTTAATGTTATTTCTGGAGTGATTCCACGTGCACCGCAGTGGATGCAGGATCACAGTTTAGAATGGCTGTATCGGTGGAGTAAGGAACCAAAGAGATTATTTAAGCGGTATGTAGAAACTAATTCGAAGTTTGTTTTTTATCTGATAAGAGAAAAGGTTGAAAAAAAGGAATGAAGAAAAAGGTCTGCATGGTAGTTCCGAGCTTCACAGCAAAGGGTGGAATTACATCTGTAGTCAATGGTTACCGGAACTCTCAATTGACAGAAGATTACGATGTGCGATTTATAGAGACCTATTGCGATGGAAGTGTAATTCAAAAAACTTCTAAAGCATTAAGCGCGTATTTGAAATTTATTTATACAGCTTTGTTTTGGAAACCAAATCTTGTTCATGTCCATAGCTCTTTTGGAGGAAGTTTTTATAGAAAGGCTTTAATAATTGAGATTGCCTCTCTCTCTAAAATTCCGGTTGTCAATCATGTTCATGGTGCGGATTTTGATGAGTTCTATCGAAAAAAATCTCAGAAAAAGAAGAAAACCATAGAAAAGATTTACAATAAATGCATTAGAACCATCGCACTGTCAGAAGAATGGAAGAAGAATCTTGCAGAAATTGTGCCAGAACAGACAATTAGAGTTGTAGAGAATTATGGTATTTTGCAAGAAGATTTGATCAAAGAGAAGCTTACAAAACCGAATAATAAGCTGATTCTTTTTCTAGGATTTATATGTGAAAGAAAAGGATGCTTTGATATTCCAGCTATTGTAGACCAAGTATGCAGCAAAATACCGGATGCTCGGTTTATTCTTGGGGGAAGTGGTGAAATCGAAAAAGTCAAGCAGAAACTCAGTGCGAAATATAAAGATAATGTGGAATTTCCGGGATGGATCCGAAATGAGCAAAAAAGACAATATTTGAGAGAGGCAGACATTTTTCTTCTCCCTTCGTACAATGAGGGAATGCCTATGGCAATATTGGACGCTATGGGGTGTGGTCTTCCAATTGTGAGTACAGATGTTGGAGGAATTCCTAAAATTGTAAGACAAGGAATTAACGGATATTTGTATAAACCAGGTGATAGTAAAAGCATGGCTTGTGCAATTATTGAGTATCTTACAGATGATGAAAAGAGATTAAAAGCTGGACAGGAAAGTGTTGATATTATAAGAGAATCATATTCTCTACAGCAAAACATTGATAAACTTGAAAGAGTTTATACGGAAGTGGAGAGATTGAGAGATGACAAGCTATGACAGAAGAAACCTATATAAAAATTGGGGGGGTATTGGAATCAATAAAATCGGAAGCCTCGTATACAGATCAGAAGAATTTGTGCGTAAGGTTTTTTATAAGATTCTCCGAGAAAGTGTAATTAAATCTTCTTTTGGAAGCTGTGGTAAAAATGTACATATTGCTGAAAAAAGCGATATTAAGGGAATTGGCAACATTAGTATAGGAGATGATGTTGCGATTGGCCCTCATGCATTGTTGTGGACAACACGAGCAAACATTATCATTAAAGAGAAAGTAATTATTGGCCCAGGACTTAGTATCATCACAGGCGATCACAAGATAAATGTAGTAGGAAAGTACATGGCTGATGTAACAGATGAAGAAAAAGATGACGAAAACGATCAGGATGTCATTATTGAGAAGGATGTTTGGATAGGGGCTAATGTAACAATTCTTAAGGGAGTAACTGTAGCAGAGGGATGTGTTATTGGAGCGGGGACTGTGTTAACTAAAAGTACTCATCCCTATGGCATATATGTAGGAGTACCCGGTAGACGTGTTTCTGAAAGATTTACGAACGAAGAATTAGAAGATCATATAAATATATTGCAAGAAAAATCCAAATGGTGATTTTAATATGAGAACAAAATACACAATCAATGAACTTTTATTTAAGATATATTTGATATGCGTGATTTTAGGGTCTTTGCTAAGAAATATGTTGGGTGAATGGGAGCCGATATATGATACATACAGGTTTGTTAGTAAAGGAAGATGGGGAACTTTCTTTTTAAGTTTTTCAAGTATTATTATTCTTGTGCTGATATTTAGATGTTTTATACAATATATAAAAAAAGTCCATGCAGGAATAAGGATTTTGATTATAAGTTCGATTTTATATTATTTGATATGGACTGTATTAGCTTTAGATAAAGCGCCTGCTCAATCTGTTTTTTTTGAATCGATTTCTACATCAGTGATTTTGTTACCAGTGGCAGCGCTACTTGGTTTTGATGACAATATATGGAATATATTGGAAAACAAATTGCCATATATAAATATACTCTTCTGCTGTTGTTTTTATATTGCTGTTTTTTCTTTTTGGGCTAATTATGGAATTAAATGGCCTATGAATGCGTCATATAAAGGGATATTCTCATATTGGTTTACATCTACTTGCATTATGACCTTTATAGATTTCCCCAAAGAAGATAAAAGAAAGTTGATATACTGTGATTTGTTGCTTATTATCGCCGCTGCGTTTATTACACAGTCAAGAGCATGGGTATTACAGACATTAATACTATTATTTATATTTGTTGCTGTTCTGGGTAATAGGAATAGATCTGTTAAGATTTTAATGGGATTTTTGCTGATTATTATTGCGGTATTGGGAGTTTCTTATATTTTTCCAGAGATTACAGGAAATTTGTTCAATAGAGGAATGGAAGATACCAGAAGTGGACAATATGTAATCTTTTTTGCACAGCATTCATGGGAGGATTTGATCTTTGGATTGGGTATCAATGCTTCTTATAGCTACTTGGGAAATAAGAACTATAGTTATTTCGATAATCAGTTTATGTTTGTTATGTTCCATTATGGAATCTTCCCAGTGATTGCATGGTTGTGTGTATATGCATCTACTTTAAAAGGCAGTAAGATTTATAATGAGCAAAGTAGAATAGTGATTCGAGCAGCAAAATTTGTCGGATTTTTTGTATTACTAGCGTATATGGGCGTTTCTACATATTATCAGATCGAGTTGGGATATAGTGGCGTTATTGTAATGATGCTTATTGGAAAAGCATTAAGAGAAAAATATTACGGGAGATCATAGATTAATGAAAAAGATATCATTTTTAATAGGTAGCTTAGGCGGAGGCGGCGCTGAAAGAGTTACAGTTGCCTTAGCCGATTATTTTTGTGAAAACGGTTATGAAGTTTTCTTTATTGTATTTTCAAAGGCAAATAATAATTATAGGATTAATCCGAAAATTAAAATTGATTATTTGCCTGAGAATACAGGAAAATGTGCAATATTTTTTAGAATAAAAGAATTAAAAAAACTATTGAAAAATCAAGCGCCAGATTATGCGATTTCGTTGGGCTTAGGATATCAATATTTGATATTGGGGAATTTGCTAAATAAATATAAATTTATTTTATCGGAAAGAAACGCTCCGCAGTATTATTACAATTGGTATCAGAAGATTTATGTAAAGTATAGTTACGAAAAAGCATATAGAGTTGTTTTCCAAACCGAAGATGCAAAACAGTATTATGGCAAGAGCTTAGAGAAAAAGTCAAAAGTAATTGCAAATCCTATTACCTCGTTAATTCCGGATCCATATGATGGAGATAGAGAAAAAAGAATTGTAGCTGTAAATAGATTAAGTCAACAAAAAAATATATTTATGCTGCTCAGGGCAATGAAAAGAGTCCTTGATGTGTTCCCGGAATATGTATTAGAAATATACGGTAAAGGCGAACAACAGGAGGAATTGGAAAAATACGCTAAAGAACTAAATATTTCTGATAATGTTAAATTTATGGGACAAAAAGCAAATGTTCAAACATATATAGTGAATGCTAGTGTTTTTGTATCATCATCAGATTTTGAAGGAATGTCTAATTCAATGCTGGAAGCTATGGCTATAGGACTTCCTGTGGTATGTACAGATTGCCCGATAGGTGGCGCTAGAATGGTTATAAAAAATAATATTAATGGCATACTTACACCTGTCGGAGATGATAGAATATTTGCGGATGAAATAATAGGATTACTAAAAAATCCGGAAAAAGCAAAAAGACTGGGAAAGCAAGCAAGTGAGTTGAGAGAACAGCTAAATGTAAAGAAAATAGCAAAAGAATGGGAGAAATTATTTGAAGATTAAGTTAAATTAGGTGCATTGTAAATCTTATCATGAGAAACAATTAGAAAAGAGAGGATGGCAATTCATGATAATATTATATATTGGAAATGTCGGATATCCAGACACTGCTCCATCAATTCATGTCAGGAATAGAGCTATATTTATGAAATCTTGTGGACATGAAGTTCATGTGTTATGTGAGTTGGCTTCTGATGGCAAAAGAATGAAAGAAGTAGATGAGGTGGCATACCAATATATGGATCCTTATCCGGGGCGGGGAAAGGTAAGAGGCGCTTTTTGGAATTTAGACCAAGTATTTGGGAAATTTTATTTTAAGCAAACACTAAAATTTCTTGATAAAATAAAACCTGATATAATCATTTTATATGAGCCGAATTCGATATTATATGTTTTAAAAATGTTAAATCTTTCTAAAAAAGAAGGATTTAAGTTGGTAATAGAAACTACGGAATGGAGAAACCCTAAAGATTATCGGGGAATTATTCCGAGAGTTATTAATACAGAAAAAGACTTACAAAAAAAATATATCGATAAAAAAGTTGGCAATGTTATAGCAATAAGCAAATATTTGTATCAACATTATTTAGAGCAAAACTGTAATACTATTTTGTTACCGCCAATTTTCCCAGAAGCTGATAAAAAGAAAAAATTAATAAGAGAAAATTCAGATAATAGAAAAGTGCTGAAAATTGTTTATGCAGGCGCATTGGCTTCGAAGGATTATATTGATACTCTATTACATGCGATAATTCGATTAAATACTGATGAAGTACGTGTTGTCATTGATATAATTGGCCCTGATAAAATGCAAGTGCAGAAATTGGTAGGGAACGATGAATTAGAAAAATATGGAATTTACTGTCATGGAAGATTGTCACATGACAAGACGCTAAGTATAGTGGAAAAGGCAGATTTGTCGGTTCTATTACGGATGAATAAAAGATATGCGAAAGCAGGAGTTTCGACAAAGTTTTGCGAGGCAATGATGTTAGGGATTCCTAGTATTTGCACATCTGTAGGAGGCACGGATTTATTTATAAAAGATAAATATAATGGATTCCTTGTTAGAGATAATGACTTGAATACATTAGAAGCCACATTGCTGGATATTATCAGTTTGTCAAGAGATCAGATTGAAGAAATAAAAAATAATGCATTGACAACAGCAAATGAACTGTTTACACCTGATAAATATATAGAACAATTTAATGCGTTTTTGAATAAGTGTAAGTGAGTCTGCGTTTGAATGTAAATAGTGTTATAAAGTCTAGTACTAAATGTGAAACATCTAGGGACGGCTCTTTGTCCAAACAGAAAATCAGGAAGAAGGGATTAAAAGAAGGGGCTGGAGAGGAGGATTCTTATAAGAATCCAGAAATCATGCTACAGAAGTACTCTTGATATTAGATGTTTTTGCTATGCTTTTTCCTTTTTTATGTTTGAGATGAACAGAAATAGGGTTCTAGTTGGAATTCCAGATACCTGCGTAAATCGAATGCTGCGAATTAGAACTACAGCTGACTGATTCCTTAGCGGGCGTGTAAGCCCAGATAAAATGGTGTCAGGCTATTACGTTCTTATTCTACAGCTTAGGCAATAAGTTGGATGGCAACACGGCAGGATGCTGTGGGGTTACCCGGAAATACATTGTAGGAGAATAAAATGCTAAAGGAAAGGCTACAAAATATTCCTTTGGGTGTAAAAGCAGCAGTGGTTTATACCATGGCATCTGTTTTTTCACGAGGATTATCAATGATTACAGTTCCAATTTTTACGAGAATAATGTCTACAAGCGAAATTGGAATGGTTAATTTATATAACTCCTGGTATTCTTTGTTGAGCGTAATTGCAACACTATCATTAACATCAGGTGGATTTCAGGCAGCGATGAAAGACTTTGAGGGGGAAAGGGATCAATATCAATCGGCTGTTTTGACATTAACATCAATGATGGCAATTGTTCTAGGATGTATTTATTTCCTCATACCTGATATTTGGAATAGAATTATAGGGTTGCCTTCTGTGCTGATAATTTTGATGCTAGTAATGTTTTTCTTTGCACCGGCGCAGGATTTTTGGCTGTTAAGACAAAGATATGAATATAAATATAAATTAGCTGGTGCATTGACAATGGGATCAGCTTTAGCATCAACAATATTCTCCGTGATAGTTGTTTTATATTTAAATAAAGCGGGATCGGATCAAGTTGTGGTGGGCCGATTGTATGCAACTAACATAGCAACAATGGCGATTTCGGCGGTTATATGGATTAAAATATATGCAAAAGGGAAAACAATAGTAAATATAAAGTATTGGAAATACTCTTTGAAGCTGAGCGCTCCTCTTATTGGTTATGCTTTTGCAGCACAGATTTTAAGTGTTTCTGATCGAATGATGATAAGCAAAATGGTGGGAAATGATGCGGTTGGAATATATAGTACTTTATATACTGTAAGCTCAATTTCACTATTAGTTTGGAGTGCAATTAATTCATCATTTATACCGTATTTATATCAGAATATAAGTAAAAAAGATAATAAAATTAGAGAATTATCATTAGCTTTAATGGGATCGTATGCTATTATTGCAGTTATGCTTACTTTTTTAGCGCCAGAAATAGTTAGAATATTAGCTACTAAGGAATATTATGAAGCAATTTATATTATGCCGCCTATTGCAGCAGGAGTGTTTTTGACTTCTGTATCAAATATGTACTCTAATTTACTCATATACCATAAAAAAACTAATTATATAATGTATTCTTCGACTATCGCAGCTATTGTAAATCTTATACTGAATTTCATATGTATAAATATTTTTGGCTATATGGCAGCTGCATATACTACACTGGTAGCATATATAGTGTTAGCAGGTGCACAAGTTATATTCGCAAGAAAGGTTCATCTCAAAGAAACTGGAAATAAATCGGTATATAATGATAAGGCAGTCTTGTTTATGGCAATATTAACGATCATAGCTGCGTTGTTCGGTTTAGTATTGTATCGTTATACTGTGTTAAGGTATGCATTAATTTGCATTGGGATGATTGCAGGAATAAAAATTGCGTTAGCGGCTTTGAAAAAAATGAAAGATAACTAGTAGAGTTAATTTGAGCCTAGAATACTGAAAACTAACAATTCAAGGCTTGTCGAAAACTTTTGGGGGATGGGGAACAGCAATTAGCGGGTAATCAATAACTGAGAAGGGTGGTGTATTATTGAAAAACTGAATATTTGTAGATTAGTGAAAACGAGGCACTCGTTGATATTTTTAAATTAGAAGAATAATATTAGGAGGAAGATTTAAAATGGGAAAGTATTTTGGAACAGATGGTTTTCGTGGCGAAGCCGGAGTTACATTAACAGCAGACCATGCCTATAAAGTGGGTCGCTTTCTGGGCTGGTATTATAATGCGTTGCGTGAGCGCAATGGTGATACCGACCCTGCTCGCATTGTCATTGGCAAAGACACTCGCCGCAGCTCTTACATGTTTGAGTACAGTCTGGTTGCTGGTTTGACTGCTTCTGGTGCAGATGCCTATCTGTTGCATGTTACGACCACTCCGTCTGTGGCTTACATTGCTCGTGTGGATGACTTTGACTGTGGCATCATGATCTCTGCCAGCCACAATCCCTACTATGATAACGGCATCAAGCTGATCGACTGCTACGGCGAGAAGATGCCAGAGGAGACACTGCTGCTGGTGGAGGATTATATCGACGGAAAGCTCCATGTGTTCGATAAGGACTGGCCGGAACTGCCCTTTGCTCGTCGTGAGCACATCGGCTGCACGGTGGACTACGTGGCAGGCCGTAACCGTTATATGGGCTATCTGATCAGTCTTGGCATCTATTCCTTCAAGGGTGTCAAGGTTGGCCTGGACTGCGCCAACGGCAGCTCTTGGAATATCGCTAAGAGCGTTTTCGATGCCCTGGGTGCTGATACCTATGTCATAAACAACAAGCCGAATGGCACGAACATCAACAACAACGCCGGTTCTACGCATATTGAGGGTCTGCAGAAGTTTGTTGTGGAGAAGGGTTTGGATGTTGGTTTTGCCTTCGATGGTGACGCCGACCGCTGCCTGTGCGTGGACGAGAAGGGTAATGTCATCACTGGCGACCATATCCTGTATATCTATGGCTGCTATATGAAAGAGCGTGGCAAGCTGCTGACCAATACTGTGGTTACGACTGTCATGTCCAACTTTGGTCTGTACAAAGCGTTTGATGAGCAAGGTATCGGTTACGCCAAGACTGCTGTGGGCGACAAGTACGTATACGAGTACATGGCGAAGAACGGCTGTCGTATCGGTGGTGAGCAGAGTGGTCATATCATCTTCTCCAAATATGCCAGCACCGGCGATGGTATCTTAACCAGTTTAAAGATGATGGAAGTCATGCTGGCTAAGAAGAAGCCAATGAGTGAGCTGGCCGCACCGCTGAAGATTTATCCGCAGGTGTTGGAGAATGTCCGTGTGACTGATAAGAAGGCTGCACAGAATGATCCGGCGGTGCAGGAAGCAGTGTCTAAAGTTGCTGAGGCTCTGGGCGATACCGGCCGTATTCTGGTGCGTGAGTCTGGCACTGAGCCGGTGGTTCGTGTTATGGTGGAAGCACTTGACCATAATACTTGCCAGAAGTATGTTGACGAAGTGGTCAACGTGATTTGCGAAAAGGGATATAAAGCGTAAATGCAATGACGACTCTGGCAATTACCCGGAGTCGTTTTGTGTAAGTGGAAAAGTATCATAGAAAAATGAATAATAGGAGGGGCAAAGGTGCCGTTGCTTTCACAGGACGTCATTTATTGTGCGCTTACACCGCAAACTTCTGCATAGGCGAAGTAACTGCAGGGCAGGACTGCTACAAATAGATAAGCCTTGCTCTGCTCACCGGTTACAGAATCGAAAATGGGGATTGTATCGCCAGCCCAATCCACCTCAATGGCATCTCCAGGCTTGTGCTGGATACGCATGGTTGCCTTGGTGACGCGGGCCCATTTACGGTATTTCTCGCCGAACTGCGTAAACATGTACGGCTTCTTGCCTTCATCGTAGCATTCGCGGCGGTACTCCTCCCACAACAAGGTCAGTGTAACACCACGCTTTGCCAACTCACGGTGAATGTACGGATAGTCCGGTTCAACGTACAAGCAAGCACTCTTGTACTTGTCCGGGAAGAACATCTGCTCCAAGTCTGCGTTGGTAATGTCATCGTCAAGGGCCACTGGATGCCATGCTTGTCCATCTCGGCTAAAACCTCGCGGACGTTGTGTCGCGAACAATGAGCGGTTGTCTCAATCGTTCGTTGGCTGTAACCGAGATGGTTATATATTGCTCTTTATTCTCCGAATCAAGGCAAACTCTGCGCATGCAGTACGCACATATATACCCTTGATCCACTGCAAGCTGTTTCCGTGAGCCATCTTTTGGCATGTCGTTGTAAGTGATTTTTAGCGGAGGGGATGCCCTGCGGCAGTCCCTTTTATACTTTTGCAAATCCTCTGGCTCAGTTCCAGCCTTTTTTATGTATCTCATTCTGGCCACTCCATCTGTTCAATTTCCAGACTACTTCTAGCCTTATAAACCTCTGGATCATCGTAACCAAGAATATTTTCTAGTTGAGATAGAATTTTCCTTGCCTTTGGATAATCTTCAGCATCAAGAACCTGCGAAAATTTATCGAACAGTTCTTTAATTTCCGCAGGACGATTCCCTACAAGCAGAATACTCCGAAGAACTGTATTTACATCTTTCCCATATGCTGATTCAATCTGCGAAGCACTACCTTCATGCTTTAGTAAAATCAAATTAGCTTCTTTGTACGATGTAATGACTTCAGGAGAATGCGTCGATACAATAAATTGAATGTTCGGGAAGACCGAAGTCAAATCTTTCAAAATTCGCTTTTGCCACCCCGGATGCAAGTGCAATTCCACTTCATCAATTATTATAACACCCGGCGTTTCAAGGATTGCATCTCCAAGTTGCGGATTTAAAACCGCCATTCTGTGCGCAATATCTGCCACCATGCTTAGAACTGAGCGATAGCCATCACTCATCTCGTACATGGGATGAAGTTCGCGTTCACCAGAACGATTCGTATATTCGACAACAATCGTCCTATAGCGCTGACGATATTCAACCTTTACTTTCTGCGTTTCATCGTGATCAATCAAATCCGCAAAGCACCGTTCCAGTGCTTGCTGAACCGCAGTCATCTGCGGGATAGGTCCTTCTTGACTAACAAGCAATGTGGTCTCACTGAACCATTCTAGGAGTTGTTTGTCTGTTGCCTGTTCAGCAATGCAATCTTGATAGCCTTCAAAACGAGACTTCAGCTTTTGTTTTCCTTTTTTCTTTGCTTGCTTTTGTGCCCATAATCGACCAGTACCATAATAAGCAATAAGCGGAAGTACATCTTCCGAATATTCATTTGATGCGCCTTTTTGCAAGGAAGATGCAATATTTCGCAAATCAGATGCTCCACCATAAGTCGTATTAGACTTAGGACCACTCAAAGAGCGCGACCACTTGCAGGTAACCCCATTAACGACGCCCTCATAGGAAACTTCGACCGGATAGACTGCCACCTGTTGATATACTTTTTTAACTTCATGTGCTACATGTCGAACATCATCCGTTTTGATGCTACGTGGAGAAGCGTAGTCAATTCCAAGAAAGAAAGCGCTAGCAGCAGTTAATGCACCCATGAGCAGAGAACTTTTGCCGCTTCCGTTATTGCCAATCACAATATTCATTTTAGAATTCAGCGGAATATCTACACTCTCAAAGTTCCGGAAGTTTTTCAAGGTCAACTGGTCAATATGCATAAGCCATTTTCTTCCCAGCGATAACAGAATGCAAGATATATCTTCAAATCACACTCTACCGTAATTATATCTTCGATAGCGAAGCAAATCAACCACATATTTCATTTAAAACAAAATCATTTAATCTGTTCAATAATAAACATTCCCTGGAACCACTGCACCATTTGCTCACTACAAAAATATTTATATTTTTCCCGTCCCATTCCCACACTTCGACGCTATCCATTGTAATTGAGAGGAGATATACTTCCTCTCGCGACAACTGAATAGCGTCCTCTGCCGTACCGCTTTTGGGGAAGCAGCGCCAGAATCCGGGATATCCCGGGGAGCGTGCCAAGAAGGCGTGACAACATGCTGCAAGGCCGGCCCAAAGGCTGCCTTGCAGGGCACAGCGCCGTGAAGGGTTGCCTGTCTGGAATTTGCAGGGGGAGAAAAACGCAAAACCAATATAGC